>Ga0334886_1000021_pt1 | contig 249973 bp, 229 predicted proteins | sample GraSluR1_MG_9_FD_207232 | JGI IMG/M metagenome (GOLD analysis project Ga0334886, IMG submission 207232) | Sludge microbial communities from methane-producing bioreactor in Wageningen University, Netherlands - Granular Sludge_27_06-R1 | ecosystem: Engineered > Bioreactor > Anaerobic >...
GTAGCCCTAATATTTTTTTCCCAAAGCTGCCCTCAAAAATCTAAGGGGCAGTTTGGGAAAAAAACATTAAGAAAGTTCATTTTAAATTTGGTTTTTAACACAGTTCATTGCGAGGGCACTTTCCGAACTTAGCGCAGCGATCTCATGAGCGAAGCGAATAACAAAGCAATCTATTAATTAATTGGCCTTTACAGATTGCTTCACCCACCAAAAAAAAGGTGGGTTCGCAATGACGACAGTAAATCTGTCATTGGTAGAGCAGCGAAGCGAAACGAAGCAACTTAGCGAAGCGTTCTCACTGAAAGTAATCTCATGAATGGTAAACGTTGAATAGATCGCTTCGCAGAGAAAGCCTGCCTACCGGCAGGCAGGAGGCAGGTAGGCTCGCGATGACGGTCTTTCTGAAGACTGAGCACTGATAAAATGAGCTTGCCTGCCAAAGGTAGGAAGATGAGAAGGTGAGAAAATGAGAACAATCAGTCAATCCCCCGACCCCTGGAGGCAATCAGCCAACCGATCCGCCAGCCAGCGGAGAGCTCAGCGTAGCTAATCAATCAACCAATCCCCCAAGGCATCGGAGTGGGGATGGAATCATACGTCCCTTTAGACTTCATTCCTTGTTTCTTTCCAAACTTTTTTTACTTTTGAGTGCATGTTGAAGAAGAGTTTTCCATATGGCAATGCATTAATGCGAATTGGCGGAATTCTGCTAATAGCACTTTACCTAGTTCTCTTTGCTTTACCTCGCAGGTCGAAAAAAACAGATTCAGCTTCAACGGTTGTGTTGCCAGCAAAAGTTCTTGATTACGAGAACAATATTATTGTTTACAAACCTGTTGCGCGTTTGTCGGAACGGTTTTTGGTGCTGGTTGAACGGGCATCAACAGGTAAGGAACAGCTTAGAATTCTCCACATTGGCGATTCACATGTGCAAGCCGATTTCTTTACGGGCGAAACCCGTAGATTACTCTCCGCATGGCTATCGGATGAGCATACCAGTCGTGGTTTTACCTTCCCATTTCAGGTTGCAGGGTCTAACAATCCCGATGACTACATCATTACATCTCACGGTGAGTGGTGGGTAAATAAGTTTAACGACACCACGAAAAAAATGGATCTGGGCGTGGCGGGTATTGCACTCACAACCAGAGACGCATCGGGTAGACTTACTGTTAAACTAAATCCAAAGGATCAGCGCTTTAAGCGCTTTAATATCCTAAGAATTTTCTACAATAGTAATGGAATGCCCGTTGTTCCAGTTCCAATGGCGGAATCGCAGCTTATAGAAAAAGGCAATGGATTTGTTTCCTATCTGCTAAACCAACCCATGGATTCTGTCACCGTTGAGATAGTTGGCGATTTCAATGGCCATGACATGTTTTCACTATTTGGCTTCGATTTGCAGAATTCACAGTCGAAATTGATCTACCATGCTGTAGGAGTAAACGGCGCCGATACTCGCACTCACCTTCGTTCTCAGAACTTTACCAATAGCATTATACAGCTAAACCCACAGGTAATTGTCATTTCCCTTGGAACCAACGATGCCTTTTCCAATGCGTTTAATCTGCAAGCCTTTGCATCCAACCTTGAACTGCTGGTATCGCAAATTCAGCAGGTTTTACCCCAATCGTTAGTAATTCTTACTACACCCGGCGATCATCTGCTAAACCGCGAGATTAGTAACGAGGCACTAGAACGTGTGCAAACAGAGATATATCGCATTGCTGGCGACTTGAACTGTGGCGTTTGGGATTTCTATCAGGTGATGGGAGGAGCTGGAAGCATCCATGCATGGGCCGAAATGGGCTTTTGTGCCAACGATATGGTTCATCTTAACCGTAAGGGTTACCAAATACAGGGCGCATTGTTTTTTAGTGCTCTGGTAAAACTTTCAGACCAAGAACCCCAAGATTTGGCTAAATCGATTGCCTATGAATGATTTTCTGCAGCATGTTAAGATGTTTCTCTTCTACAACGAGAATCGTCCTCTCATATTTACAGAGGGATCGTTCTGGTTGTTCTTTGCCATTCTGCTACTGGGCTACTCTCTGGTTTACCGTACCCGATTTATGCGGAGTTTCTACCTGTTGATATTCAGCTTATTCTTCTACTTCAAATCCAGCGGATTCTTCTTTTTCCTTCTTATCTTCTCAACCATCTGCGACTACATATTGGGTTTGTTGATTAGCAAATCGGAAATTCAATGGAAACGAAAGGTTTATGTTGCCATAAGCGTTTTCATTAACCTCTCGGTGCTTTCGTTCTTTAAGTACAGCTACTTTTTTGCTGATAGCTTAAATCATCTTTTGGGGACAAATTATCAGGCTTTTAATTTTTTGGCGCATTGGTCAAATGTGCTAGCTGGATTAACGTTTAATGTTACCGAGATTATTCTTCCCGTTGGGATTTCGTTCTTCACCTTTCAAACCATTAGCTACACGGTGGATGTATACCGCCGTAAGGTAGCACCAGTTACCAACATCGTCGATTTTGGCTTTTACGTATCATTCTTTCCCCAGCTGGTTGCTGGTCCCATTGTGCGTGCTGCCGAATTTATTCCACAGCTATACCGAAAGTTCTCCCTTTCGCAAAGGGAGTTTGGCCATGCGCTGTTTCTTATTCTCAACGGGATGATAAAGAAGGTGATCATATCCGACTACATCTCGCTCAACTTTGTTGACAGGGTTTTTGAAAATCCCCTCAGCTATTCCGGGCTTGAGAATCTACTGGCAACCTATGGCTACTCTGTACAGATTTATTGCGATTTTTCAGGATATACTGATATGGCAACAGGGCTTGCTCTGCTGTTAGGCTTCCGCTTACCCCTAAACTTCAACTCACCCTATAAAGCACTCAATATAACCGATTTCTGGCATCGCTGGCATATCTCACTCTCGTCGTGGTTACGCGATTACCTGTACATTCCCCTTGGGGGAAATCGTAAGGGTTTGGTACGTACTTACATGAACCTTTTGGTTACCATGCTATTGGGTGGACTATGGCATGGAGCAAACATTCGTTTTGTGATATGGGGTGCAATACATGGAGTTTCACTAGCTTTGCATAAGGTATGGCAACATTTTTTTCCAGCATCAAAACGCCAAAGCCCCATGTGGAAGAGATTTCTGGAAGCATTCTTCACTTTTCATTTGGTTTGCCTATCGTGGATTTTCTTCCGTTCCGACAGCCTTTCCAAGGCTTGGGATATGCTGGGACAAATAACAACCCGTTTTGGAGGGCAGATGGTTCAAGTGCTGCAAAATTACGTTGCCGTTTTAAGCTTAATGACCATTGCCCTAGTGGTTCACTGGTTGCCAGTGCAGTGGAAGGAAACCTACCGGGGTGCTTTTATCCGAACCCCATTGGCTGTTAAACTGCTGGTTGCCATATCGATTGCCGTGGTGATATTCCAGGTTAAATCTGCCGAATTGCAGCCGTTTATCTACTTCAGGTTTTAATGCTTTGCCAGTAAAAGAAATTTTCTAGCAACCGAATAGCTGCTTGGCAATATACTTTACAACTTCAACATTCACAGAGTTGCCAAACTGTTTGTATGCCTGCTGATTGTTGGGATTAATTTTGAAGTCTTGCGGAAAACTCTGAAGATTTGCCGCTTCGCGAGGGGTAATTCGTCTTTTTTCCCAGCCAATAATGGGAATATGAACCATGGCAACCAGGGCAGGGAACTCGGTGGGGCGCTTAACCCTTATGCCCGAAGGGCGAAATTGAATAATGCCCTCCCACACACTGCTTATGCTTGTACCTGCCTGCCATTCGAATTTGGTGTGGGTAGGAACAAACTCTTTAAGTCCATTGTACTTGCCCAGCCAACTATCGATATGCTTCTTATTGTTTTGGTACAATTGGCGGTTTTTTGTGATAAACTCCTGCTTCCACACAGGAAGGTCGGATAAATCATATTTTCCCCTGAACTCTTCAGCCCAAACTGGGAATCCTATAACCCTGTGATTAAGACCCTGAAGAAAATCGTTCCATGCCTGTATCACGTACTCCTCATATTCAGATATTAAAAATTCCTTTGAGGGGCATCCGTTTAGGATTAACTTTGAACGGGTATGGTTACGTTTTACTCTTGGTACTTCAATGTGTAGCTTTTTATTATCAGAGTGTTCTTTCAGAACCCCGGGAATGTAAACCCTTTCGCGGAGTTGTGGTATCCCAATTTGATGAGGGCTGATAATGATGGGTTTATCAGGAATAATATAGCCTAAATCACAGAGATTGGCATGAATAATGTGCCAGGTGCGTCCGCCATCGTGCGCCACCAGATTACGGACGTTCTCAAGAAGAATATATTTTGGGTGATGATACTTAAGAATTCGCAGTATATCGAAGAATAGGGTACCCCGGGTATCCTCAAAACCATTCTGTTTACCCGCCTTGGAGAAAGCCTGACAGGGGAACCCTGCGCACAGCACGTCGTGTCTGGGGATTAATGATTCAGGAACTTGAGTAATATTGTGGTTGGAGTTTATGCCAAAATTGTCTGAGTAGGTATCAATGGCATACTGATCGATTTCTGAGGCAAAAACACATTCTCCTCCCAGCTGGCTCATAGCCACATGAAATCCACCGATACCAGCAAAAAGATCTATGAAATGGAAACTATTCATTTCCTGTTCAAGATTATTAGAGCAGCAATAACCCCAGGAATCCACCCGCATAACGTTAATAAGAATACTATTAGAATGGAGCCGCAACCATATCCGATTACAGAGAGTGGAGGAAAAATAATGGCAAGAATAACACGAATCAATGACATGTTATGCTATTTATGCAAATTTTTATATTTGTTTATGAAGGATAAGTAAATGGAAGCTTAAAGTTCAACAAATGTTAAGAGTCAATTTGAGCTATTTTTTGCCTCCTTCTTTATTTCCTCCACTACCTTCTTGAGTTCCTCGTACAGAGTCTTACTGGTTTTTTTCACCTCTTCGAGGAACTTTTTGAGGTCGTCCTCCATCCGGTTATCGACGTAGTACTTAACCTTAGTGCGTAGCTCCTCCATATCATCCTTAAGGTGTTCGTCATAAAAAACTCCAATTTCACTGGCTGCTCTTAATCCATTATACTTTAGCTGATAACCAGTAATCTTCAATTTTTCCTCCAGGGTAAATTGGTTCTTAAACTTTTCGTACCACTCATTATTGAAGCGGGCATACCTTTCGTTGGCATATTCCCATTGCTCGCTTGAGTAGGTTTTATAGTTTTCTGAAACTTCGTCAATAAAACGCTTGTACCTTTCCAGGTACTCTTCCTTTGAATAGGGATCGCATGATGAGAACATAACGGCAGCAATTAAAAAAATAGTTATTCTATACATAGGTTAAGCATTAAAAATTAACAGTTAAAGTTACAATAATTTTCATACTCTCAATACTCTTTTAGCATTAGAAAAGTTGAATTTGCTTTGATCAATTAAACTAAAGGGTTGTTAAAGAGATGTAGCAACAACATGTTAAAAAATTAAGCTATCTTGCATTCTTTTTTAAAAATCAACTATAATGAAGATTTCGTCTAACTTCGACAGCGGCAATATTGAAATTGTAAGTGCCCAAAAACACGATAATATCCGTCTGCGCATTCGTCCCGACACTTATGCCGATACTTTTCAATGGTTTTACTTCAGGCTACATGGAGCCGAGGGATTTCCCTGTGTGATGCATATAGAGAATGCAGGAAAGGCAAGTTATCCCGAGGGATGGGAAGATTATAGTGTTTATGCATCCTACGACAGGGTTGCTTGGTTTTGTGTGCCAACGTCCTACACAAATGGCATTCTTACCATTAAGCATACCCCCGAGGAGAATTCTGTTTTTTACGCTTATTCTGCACCTTACACATACGATCAGCATTTGGATATGGTGAGCGCTGCTCAGCGTTCGCCACTTTGTGTGCTGGAATTTTTAGGGGAGACCGTAGAGAGACGAGATATTGATCTTTTAATTGTTGGAGAACCCGATAAATCAAAGCAAAAAATTTGGATTGTAGGAAGGCAACATCCTGGCGAACCTCAAGCGGAGTGGTTTATGCAAGGCCTTATCGAAAGAATCTTGGATGAGGATGACCCTGTTGCTCGTACTTTATTATCGAAGGCAACTTTTTACCTTGTTCCTAATATTAACATTGATGGCAGCATTGCAGGTAATCTGAGGGCAAACGCTGCCGGAAAAAACCTAAATCGCGAATGGGGAAATCCTGATATGGCTCTAAGCCCAGAAGTTTTCTATGTTCGAAAAAAGATGGAAGAAACAGGAGTTGATCTTTTCCTCGATATACACGCCGACGAAGGATTACCCTACTGCTTTGCATCGGGCATTGAGGGAATACCATCATTCGATGAAAGGTTAAGTTGGCTTATGGAAACCTTCAAAGCAAAATGGGCTGAGTACAACCCCGATTTTCAAACGGAACAAGGTTATCCAAGGAATGAACCTGGAAAGGCAAACCTAAATATTGGTTCAAAATACGTTGGAGAGCGTTTTAATTGTCTTTCCCTTACCATTGAAATGCCCTTTAAGGGTAACGCCAATCTTCCTGATAAGCTGTTTGGCTGGTCATCGTTACGATCGCTTAAGCTGGGTGAGAGCGTGCTTAATCCAATACTTTCAATTATCGATACATTAAGATGAAAAATTGCTAATTTTATTACGCTTAAAAACTTGAGATTAATCTTAAAATTAGCATTAACCCTACATACATAAATTGCATAATATGATTTATTTGAAGATTAATAAAAAAAGCATTAAATTTTTTTCAATTTGCTTTGCTGCACTTATGCTTTCGCTCGTTATGATTGGCTGTAGAGCCAAAAAGAATCAAAGCAAAAATTGGCAACCCCCATCCGATGAGTATGCTTTCATTGAGTATTACCAGATTAATGATGGTAAAGAAATTGAGGGAATAGCCCCCCCCGGAATGAGAATTGATGGACCAACCTATTCGTACAGCTCCAACGATGGGGAGGTTAGCTCTTATCTTACTCCTTCCTTCAATAAAGATACAATAATAGCGGTATTGGCAAGAGGCTTAGTTTTAAGGGGAACAGCAGGAGGAGGACTTCATAGCAGGTTAATTCCCATTAATAAGTTACCCTTTACAGAGGCACTCATCACCATTGCATCAATCTCATCGAACGATGTTCAATTCGAATTGGAAGGCGAAAGTGTGATCCTTCCAGTAGGGCAGGAGTGGGAAAAAATCACCCAGTCAATTGACACCTTGTCATTACCTGATGGGAACGTAATAATTCAAAAATCAACAACCCAACGAGTTGTATTTCATGGATTTTTGAAGAAGGAAAAGCTGATTTTTAGATAAGTAATTCTGCAATGCGGTAAAAATCAAACGCTAAGAGCTCGGATTGTGCTGGCGAGTTGCTCAACATTCATGTTTTCAAAATCTACTGTTATCCTGGCTTTTTCGTAGTATTTCTTGCGTTCTTCAAGCACTCGAAGTATATAGTTATTAAGTTCTTCCTGAGTCTTTCCCCATAGTAATGGCCTATCTTTTTTTGATTCAATAAGCCTGGCTACAAGTTCAGATACCTCTACCCTAAGATAAATGGTTATACCCACCTTGTTCATAAAATCAACGCTGTTGTAAAAACAGGATGTGCCTCCTCCTGAGGCAATAACAATGTCACCCATCATAGCTGAAACTTCACGAAGCGCCTCGTTCTCAATGGTACGAAAATGTTCTTCGCCATGAAATTCGAAAAGAATCTTGATGGAGTTGTTGTGTTTTTCTTCTATATAGGTATCAAGGTCAATAAAATGATAGCCAAGGGTTTGGGCTAGTTCGTCTCCAATTGTAGATTTTCCACTACCCATGAAACCAATCAGGAAAACTTTCATAACAAAAGCTTTATTTATTGGTATAAAGTTAAAAATCCTATATTTAAATGCAAAACAATTGCAGAATATATTCTACAGATCCAACGACATTTGCGATGCCTTACCAGTATCAGGTTGCTTCTCTTCTATTGTAGGTTCTTCCTCCTGCTCATTTATCATTTCCTGAAGTTTTTCCTTTTCGATTGGCTCAATGAATTTAATCAACTTTACCTGATAATTCGAAACACGTTTTCCTTTAGCCTTAAACCCTTTAATCGCAATAAATTCATCCACATCGATATTTTCGGCGGGGCGTGTTGAATGTTTACCACCAAAGGTAACCTGAAGGCATGGATAGATGTCATCATTAAGAGCAACAAGGTATGATTTGGTACCGTTGGATATGAAACTTTGAGGACGTTCTGAAGGCTCAAATATGAAGCGCTTAAGGTAGAAGAAGCCCTGTTCTCCATCAAAGTAGGCGGCTGAGTAAACCCTATCTGCATCGTACTTCTTTATCATCAATACGTTATCACCCACATGGGTGCTTGGGTCAAATCCCGAAAGGTAATACTCCCCATTCTTGTTAACTACCAGCAGCTTGTCTGAACTAAGGAAGTCGCCTAAGTACTCCCCGCGCCCATCATTGTTGAGGCGGAAAACATCCCAGTCGAACCAAACCTTTATGCCTCCTAAAGTGCTGCCAATTTGTTCTTTGATCTGAATTTTATGAATGGCATACCGTGTAAAAATATTTCCCTGCGACTGGCGACCTTTGATGGCTAGCTGGCTAAAGTCGAGTTCCAAGATTAAGTTACGAAGACGTGGGCGGGGTTTTAGGAATATTTTGAGTACTTGGGCTTCGCCATTTCGGTTGGCACTCATAAAAAGGATCTGTGAACCCTCGGTTCCCTTGGTGATGTCATATTCCTTGTCTCGGGTAATGCCAGTTATTGCACACCTCTTCATCATGATATCCCCATTGCGCCCATCACGATATAAGACGTTATAAATGGTACGCGAGTCGTTGCGCTTAAATACAGCGATATGTTCAATGTTTTTTCCAAAGAAAGCCTTGTCTTGTACTTTGGTGATCATATACTTGCCGTTTTTAAGGAATACGATCACCTCATCTATATCGGAGCATTCACCTATGTATTCATCCTTCTTAAGCGAGGTACCAAAAAATCCCTCCTCGCGGTTAACATAGAGTTTCTCGTTTGCAACTACAACCTTGGTTGCCTCTATGGTATCGAAGCTACGGATCTCGGTGCGGCGCTCTCGTCCTTTACCATGCTTCTTCTTGATCTGTTGGAAGTAATTTATTGTGTAGGAAACAATGTTTGCCAAATGATTTTTCACTTCTTCCATCTCATCCTCAATGCCCTTGATCAGCTCATCGGATTTAAAGCTGTCGTATTTCGAGATGCGCTTGATTTTTATTTCGGTCAGCTTGATGATATCGTCCTGCGTAACTTCGCGTCTAAGCAGTTTTTTGAAGGGTTCCAACCCACGATCGATGGTTTTTAGAACCGATTCCCAGGTTTCGCATTCCTCAATGGTAATGTAGATTCTATTCTCAATGAAGATCTTTTCCAAGGAGGATATGTGCCAGTTTTCTTCCAGCTCGCTCAAACGGATTTCCAGCTCACGGGTTAGAAGGTACCTAGTTCTGTCAACAGATGTTTTCAGGATATCCTTAACCCCCATAAATCGAGGTTTGTTATCGAATATTACGCAGGAGTTTGGCGAAATGGATACCTCGCAATCGGTAAAGGCGTAAAGGGCATCAATTGTTTTGTCGGGCGACACATCTGGTGCAAGATGAATCTGTATCTCAACATTCTCGGCAGTGTTGTCGTCAATCTTTTTTATCTTGATCTTCCCCTTATCGTTGGCTTTAACAATGGAATCGATAAGTGTGGACGTGGTCTTCCCGAAGGGAATCTCATTGATAACTAAGGTTTTTCTATCAAGTTTCTGGATTTTTGCCCTTAGTTTAATAGCTCCACCTCGCAGACCATCATTATAGCGAGAGCAGTCTATGTAGCCTCCTGTTGGGAAATCGGGATAAAGCTCAAAATCCTTATCCTTAAGGTAGGCAATTGCGGCATCAATGATCTCATTGAAATTATGGGGTAAAAGCTTTGATGCCAAACCAACGGCAATCCCTTCAACACCCTGCGCTAGCAGAAGAGGAAACTTGATGGGCAGGGTAACGGGTTCCTGATTGCGCCCATCGTAGCTGAGCATCCATTCTGTAGTTTTGGGATTAAACACCACATCAAGGGCAAATTTCGAAAGCCTAGCTTCAATGTATCGGGGAGCTGCTGCTCCATCTCCAGTAAGAATATTTCCCCAGTTTCCCTGCATGTCGATTAGCAGGTCTTTCTGTCCCAATTGTACCAGCGCATCACCAATGGAAGCATCGCCGTGTGGGTGATACTGCATAGTGTAACCAATAATATTGGCAACCTTATTGTATCGCCCGTCATCCAAGCGTTTCATGGCGTGAAGAATACGCCGTTGTACAGGTTTTAACCCATCGTCTAGATGAGGAACAGCACGTTCGAGAATTACATATGAGGCGTAGTCTAAGAACCAGTCCTTATACATCCCCGATATGTGAACTTTGGTAGTCGTTTCGCCTGTAATACGGGCTATACGATTGTGTTCCTCAGGCGATGGTTTGTGTGAACTATCTCCATTCAGTAGGGCTTCCGCTTCAAAATCGTCAAATTGCATTATCGAAAAATGGATTGTCGTTTACAAATTTTTTTATAACATTACCTCTTCTTCAACTTTCTTATCTTCAGGTAATGATTCATCCAGTTCAAGGATATCCTCTTCTTCCACAACATCACTTTCAAACCTTAGGTTTTCGATGATAAAGTCTTGCCTCTCGGGGGTATTTTTCCCCATGTAAAACGATAGCAAATCGGGAATAGCGTCATGCGAGGTTATTCGAACAGGATCAATCCGCATGTCTTCACCAATGAAGTACTTAAACTCATCTGGTGAAATCTCGCCAAGCCCCTTGAAACGTGTTATCTCTGGATTGGCACCCAGCTCAGCAATGGCTTTCTCCTTTTCCTCTATGCTATAGCAGTAAATGGTTTTCTTTTTATTTCGCACCCTGAAAAGGGGTGTTTGAAGTATGAAAAGATGCTTTTGGCGAATAAGGTCGGGGAAGAATTGCAGAAAAAACGTTATAAGAAGCAGACGAATATGCATCCCGTCCACATCAGCATCGGTGGCGATAACAACTTTGTTGTATCGGATGTTGTCAATATCCTCCTCAATGTTAAGAGCAGCCTGTAAAAGGTTAAACTCCTCGTTTTCGTAAACCACCTTTTTGGTTAGCCCATAGCTATTTAGAGGTTTCCCTTTTAGCGAGAAAACGGCTTGGGTATTAACATCCCTGCTCTTAGTAATTGAACCGCTAGCCGAATCACCCTCGGTGATGAAAAGGGTAGTTTCAATATTCCTTTCGTCCTTATCCCCGTAATGAATCCTGCAATCGCGCAGTTTTCGGTTGTGAAGGCTTGCTTTTTTAGCCCTTTCACGGGCTAATTTTTTGATGCCAGATATGGCTTTGCGCTCTTTCTCTGATTCCAGTATCTTTTTTAATAGGATGTCAGCAGTTTCAGAGTTTTTGTGTAGGTAATTGTCAAGAGAATTCTTGATGAAATCGCCAATAAACTGCCGAATAGTAGGTCCTTGTGGACCAATATCCTTGCTTCCTAATTTGGTTTTTGTTTGGCTCTCGAATACAGGTTCTTCGACCCTAATACTTACGGCAGCAATTATCGATGTGCGAATATCCGAGGCATCGAAATCCTTTTTATAGAACTCGCGAATGGTTTTAACGTAGGCTTCGCGGAAAGCGGCCAAATGGGTTCCCCCTTGTGTTGTATGCTGACCGTTAACAAAGGCATAGTAGTCCTCTCCGTAGCCATTGCCATGTGTTATTGCTAACTCAATATCGGAACCCTTGAGATGTATGGGAGGGTAAAGCTCTTGTCCTGATAGCTGCTCATTGAGCAGATCTAGCAACCCGTTTTTTGAGGTAAAAGGAATACCATTGAATTTAATGGTTAGCCCAGTATTGAGGTAGGTATAGTTTCGGATCATGGTTTCGATGTACTCCTGCTGGAAGTTAAACCGTCCGAAAAGGGTTACATCAGGAACAAATTCAACCTTGGTGCCGTTACGTTCAGTGGTAGTATCGAATTCCTGCTCTGAGAGCAGATTGCCACACGAAAACTCAACAAGCCTGCCTTTTCCCTCGCGAAAACTTTGAATCGTGAATTTGGCCGATAGCGCATTAACAGCCTTGATACCAACACCGTTAAGACCTACCGTTTTCTTAAATACCTTTGAATCATACTTGGCTCCTGTATTCATTTTTGAGGCGGCATCTCTTAGCTTGCCAAGAGGGATTCCTCTTCCGTAATCGCGAATTGATACCGAGTTCTCAGAAATATTTAGGTCGATGGTTTTTCCATGTCCCATCATGTACTCGTCAACAGAGTTGTCGAATACCTCCTTTAGCAATACGTAAATTCCGTCATCAGGCTGAGATCCATCACCCAACTTGCCAATATACATTCCTGGTCTGAGCCTGATGTGCTCGTTCCACTCTAGTGTTCTAATGCTATCTTCTGCGTAAGTTCCGTCCATAAACAATATATCCTAATTAACCCACAAAAATAGTAATAAAATCAGGCTTTTCGAAAAGAGTTATCAACAGGAAATGAACAGGTAAGCCCTATGGCAACTAGCTGAACACTGAGAAAACTAAAATTGAATTGTTAATTTATTAAAATTTATGTGAGTCATTTAATGGGTTAAAGTCCTTTGCTTTTCGTTTGAAACAAAATAGTTTTAACTTTGCCATTTCAATTATCTAAACTAATTAATGGGAAAGAAGAAAAAGGAAACTAGCGAAAAACTATTAAGCACTATAGTAGATGCTATAGTAGAAAAGAAGGGAGTTGATATTGTTAGCCTTGAACTTGGGAAACTGCCCAATGCTATTTGTAAATATTTCGTAATTTGTAATGCCGATTCCACCACTCAGGTTTCTGCCATTGCAGATAACGTTGAGGACAGGGTGATTGAGCATTGTGCAGAAAAGGTATGGCAAAAAGGAGGTTATGAAAACAGCATATGGATAATTCTTGACTATGTGGATGTTGTAGTGCATATTTTTCAGACCGAATGGAGACAATTCTATAAACTTGAAGGCCTATGGGCAGATGCTACTAGAATTAATTACGATTTGAATGACCTAGGGAAGGTTGTTGTCAATAAAGTTTAGCGTTGAACAATGATTTACCAATACATGTTAGTATTGAATTGAATTTATTTTTAACAAATATGTCAGAGAAAGAGAATAAAGATAAAAGTAAGGAAAACCAAAAGGAGGGTAAGAAGAAGAACCCTGATTCCAATTCCCCGGCTGGGGGAGGTATTAAATTTGGAGGGAACAAGTTTAATGTTTACTGGATTTACATCCTGATAATTGCCACTATACTGGGGCTAAACTTTTTTTATAGTGCAAAGAGTCCAGTTGAAACCAATCAGCGCGAGGTGATATACCAGATGCTTGTACAGGGAGATGTTGATAGATTGGTGTTGATTAGAAACCAAGGGAAGGTTGAGGTTTACATCAAGGAGAGGAGCATCGAAAAGTATTCTGGCAAACTGGGAGAGAACGCAAATAATGTTCCGCGACATGGACCACATTTTTTCTTCACCTATGGTGATATTGCCACTTTTGAACGTCAACTGGATGAGGCACAGGAAGGGCTATTACCCACCGATAGGGTTTCTGTTAGCTATGAGGATAGGCCAAATTATCTTGGCGAAATCATTACATGGATTCTGCCGATTCTCCTTCTAGTTGGAGTTTGGCTATTCATTTTCAGACGTATGAGCCGTGGAGGAGGTGGTGGTGCTGGTAACATCTTTAGTGTTGGTAAATCCAAGGCACAACTTTTCGACAAAGAAGCTACCATTAAAATTGACTTTAAGGATGTCGCTGGGCTTGAAGAAGCAAAGGTGGAGATAATGGAGATTGTTGATTTTCTTAAAAGCCCAAAGAAATATACCGATCTAGGTGGAAAAATTCCCAAAGGTGTTTTACTGGTTGGCCCTCCTGGAACAGGGAAAACCCTTCTGGCAAAAGCTGTGGCGGGCGAAGCCAATGTGCCATTCTTCAGCATGTCTGGATCCGATTTTGTTGAGATGTTTGTTGGTGTGGGTGCTTCGCGAGTAAGGGATCTATTTAAACAGGCAAAGGAGAAGGCTCCGTGCATTGTATTTATTGATGAGATTGATGCAATTGGTAGGGCAAGGGGTAGAAATGTGAACTTTTCGGCAAACGATGAACGTGAGAATACCCTAAACCAACTTCTCACTGAGATGGATGGATTTGCATCAAATCAGGGGGTTATTATTCTTGCCGCCACAAACCGAGCAGATATCCTCGACAGAGCACTTATGCGTGCAGGTAGGTTCGATAGACAGATTCACGTGGAGCTACCCGATTATAAGGAAAGACTTGACATTTTTAAAGTACACCTAAAACCACTTAAACTGGAAGAGAATTTCAGCATCGACTTTTTGGCAAAGCAAACTCCTGGGTTTTCTGGAGCTGATATTGCCAATGTATGCAATGAGGCAGCACTTATTGCTGCTCGGAAGGATAAACCTGCTGTTGAAAAACAGGATTTTTTGGATGCCATCGATAGGATTATAGGAGGACTTGAGAAGAAGAATAAGATCATTTCGCAGGAGGAAAAGCGAACTATTGCCTTCCATGAATCAGGACATGCAACCGTTAGTTGGCTCTTGGAGCATGCAAATCCTCTTTTAAAAGTTTCTATCATTCCCAGAGGAAGAGCATTGGGGGCAGCTTGGTATCTTCCCGAAGAACGTCAGCTAACCACTACAGAGCAGCTTTTGGACGAGATGAGCTCTGCCCTCGGAGGTAGAGCTGCCGAGGAAATAATGTTCGGGAAAATATCTACAGGTGCTTTAAACGACCTAGAAAAAATCACCAAGCAAGCTTATGCCATGGTGGCATACTTTGGCATGAGCAAGGGTATACCCAATATAAGCTTTTACGACTCATCGGGTCAGTCTGAGTACTCCTTCTCCAAACCCTACAGCGAGAAAACAGCGGAATTGATTGATAAAGAGGTAAAAATCCTAATAGAGGAAGCATATAAAAGGGCTAAGAACATATTAACCAAGAATAAAAAGGGGTTAATAAAACTTGCTGATCTTTTACTTGAGAGAGAGGTGATCTTTAGTGAGGATCTCGAAGCAATTTTTGGACCAAGGAAATCGCACACTCGAACAGAAGAGCTGGTTAAAAATATTGAAGAGGAAGAGAAGAGAACAGGGGAAGATGAATTACTGAAAAAAACTGGAGAAGAGCAATAGAATTTTATTACATAAGTTCGATCAATGGATAAACAACAATGGGTTTTGGTTTTTTCAACCAACATTCCTCATCAGGCAGAAATCATAAAGCAAATGCTTGAGGCTAACGGGGTTGAAGCCGTGGTGATAAATAAGCAGGATACTGCCTACCCTAGCATCGGAGAGGCAGAACTTTACGTTTATCCCGATAAAGAACAGCTAGCTTTAAACCTTATTGAGGGCTTTGAAACTTGAGTACATTTTTAAAAAGAACAATTAGCGGATCCCTTTTTGCCATTGCAATTTTGGGTTCTATTATTCTGGGACGAATAAGTTTTCTGATTATTTTCCTGGCATTGACTATTGCTACGATGATGGAGTTTTATCGATTTGCCTATAAAGCCCGAATCCGTCCACAATACTTGTACGCATTAATTCTGGGAACAATTATTTTCGTTATGAATTACCTATTTGCCATTGGAAAATTGGGTAACTATATTTTTCTTGGAATAATTCCATTGATAATCAGTGTTTTTATAATTGAATTGTTCCGAAATCACAACCGCCCCATGCATAATATTGCATTTACGCTACTGGGCTTACTTTATGTTGCTTTCCCCTTTTCGCTACTAAACTACTTTGCTCTCAGTTATTCTTCGTATCGAATTGGCTATCAAACCCATATTCTAATAGGATACTTTATACTTCTATGGGCTAATGATACAGGAGCATATGCTTTTGGAATGAGCATTGGCAGGAATAGACTTTACCCAAAGATCTCGCCAAAAAAATCATGGGAAGGCTTAATAGGAGGCTTTTTCACTACTGCACTAATTGCCTGGATTATTTCTTTGTTTTTTACCAATATTTCTCTTTTCCATTGGATGACCATTGGATTAATTACTGCGGTAATGAGCGTTTTTGGTGATTTGGTTGAATCCATGTTTAAACGAAGCATTGAACTTAAAGATTCAGGAAAGTTCTTACCCGGACATGGAGGTTTGCTCGACAGATTCGATGGAATGTTGCTTTCAGTACCAGTTGTTTTTGTTTACCTTGAAATGATGATGTTAATATAAATCTATAAGCGATTCAAAATGTCTATTCACAAAGAAGGAATTAAAACTCTTATTATTGTTTTTATTACACTGGTTTTTATTTGTTTTACACTTTGGCTAGGTTCTGGAAATATTGCCCTTATCATTTCATCGACGGTTTCAATACTTTTTTTAATATTTATTCTTCGCTTCTTCCGTGAGCCAAAACGGATCGTTAACTTCAATAATGAACATTTACTTTCGCCAGCCGATGGAAAAATAGTAGCCATTGAAGAGGTTTATGAGGCTGAGTACTTAAAAACTAAGTGCATTCAGATATCAATCTTTATGTCGGTTTGGAATGTTCACGTTAATTGGTATCCCATTAAAGGACATGTTAAATTTTTTCGTTACCACCCAGGAAAGTACTTACTTGCTTGGCATCCCAAATCCTCGACTCTAAACGAGAGGACTTCAATAGCACTTATGCGCGATGATGGTGTTACCATTTTGTTCAGACAAATTGCTGGTTACTTGGCACGACGAGTTGTTAGCTATGCAAAGGAAAATGAGTTAGTAGAACAGGGACAGCAGGTAGGTTTTATTAAATTTGGTTCAAGGGTTGATGTCTTCGTTCCATTGGACTCTGTTATTAAGGTTGAACTTAATCAGAAGGTTGTTGGTACTCAAACAGTAATAGCCTTAATGCCAAAACAGAAGAATAATTAATAATAAATTTTTCCTTCATTTTTAAACATTGATTTCTATGATTCGCAAATTCTCAATTTTGCTTATAGGCCTTGTTTTGTTATTGTTCAGTAAACAGCTAATTGCTCAAACTGAGGTTGACGAGCGTGCAACGATTCGTTTCGATCAGGGAATAGGGTTCCATGCTCCTGATTCAACTTTTGGTATGAACTTAAGGTTCAGAATGCAGAATAGGGTTGGTCTTTCAACCTACTCAGAGAGCGATTTAGGTATAGAAGAGATAGATGCACGAATTCGTAGGCTTCGATTGCGATTGGATGGTTATACTAATAACCATAAAATAACCTATTATCTACAACTTTCCTTCTCGCGAAGCGATCAGGACTGGGATAATTCGAAGGTGCCAAATGTTATTCGTGATGCAATGGTTTACTATAACTATAGTTCCAATTTGTACCTTGGGTTTGGGCAAGGGAAGTTGCCAGGCAACAGACAGCGGATTATCTCATCTGGCGAGCAGCAATTTACTGATAGATCGATTGTAAACAACGCCTTTAACATCGATCGAGATTTTGGCCTTATGGCATACTATACTAATAATCTGGGGACAGTGGTTTATAACTTTAAGGGAGCAATATCAAGTGGTGAAGGACGCAACGCTTTGGCATCGGACAATGGATTGGCCTATACAGGAAGAGTTGAAGTTTTACCGTTAGGTAACTTTACCGGAAATGGTGATTTTTCAGAGGGCGATCAGGTCCATGAGCCCAAACCCAAACTCTCACTTGCTGGTGGATACAGTTTTAACCATAAAGCTCAGCGAGCGAGTGGTCAAAGAGGATCATTTCTCTACGAGGCGCGTGATATCGAAACTTGGTATCTCGATGCCATATTTAAGTACATGGGTTGGTCAGTTTATACCGAATACATGAATCGGTTTGCGAATGATCCCATAACCCTTTCCGAAAGTATCGATGAAAAGCCGATCTATGTTTATTCTGGTTATGGATTTGTTACACAGATAAGCTACTATTTTAAGAACAAGCTTGAGATTGGGGCACGCTATTCATTCATTGATCCATCTAAAACAATTGCAGCCCTCGAAGCTAGGAATAATGAGTATTCTCTTGGATTAACCAAATACCTTTATAAACATAAAGTAAAGGTTCAAACCAATTTAATTTATCAACAGAAAGGGAACCTACAACCCGAAATGGGTAGTAAAGATAGATGGATTTTCCAATTTCAGGTTGAACTGGGTATCTGATAACCTGCTAAATAAACAACAACAAGCTTACTGACATGATTACCATGCCAGCAATTAGTCCATAAATTGATAGGTGATGCTCTCCATACTCCCGTGCAGCGGGTAAAAGTTCATCGATTGAGATGAAAACCATAATGCCAGCAACACCTGCAAAGAGTATCCCAAAGGTTAATTCTGATAGGAATGGTAAAAGAATAAGATACCCAACTAGTGCACCAATTGGTTCAGCTAATCCCGATAGAAATGACAGCGTAAACGCTTTTCTTTTATTTCCTGTGGCGTAAACGATTGGAACTGAAACAGCAATTCCCTCGGGAATATTGTGAATGGCAATGGCTACCGCAATGGCAATACCCAGGTTTGGATCGGAAAGAGCTGCGGTAAACGTGGCAAGACCTTCGGGAAAGTTGTGAATGGCAATGGCCAGAGCAGTAAATATTCCCATTCGCATCAGTTTTTTGTTCTTTTTTGATCCATGCTCAGCATCTTCAATAAGTTTTATTTCATGAGGGTTTTCCGTAGAAGGGATAACCTTATCGATAATTGCAATTAATGCAATCCCACCAAAAAAAGAAGCTACCGTTATCCATGATCCAGTGTAATAGCCAACTGCTTCCACAAGCGATTCCTTCGCTTTAAAGAAGATTTCAACAAACGAAACGTAGATCATTACTCCTGCTGAGAAACCAAGGGCTACCGATAAAAATTTGGTGTTGGTATGCTTGGCAAAGAAGGCAATTGTACTACCTATTCCGGTCGATAATCCGGCAAAAAGCGTTAGGCCAAAGGCAAATAGAATGTCGCTGAGTTCGTATTCCATTTTTAGGTTAACTTTTATTTTATCAATAATTCGTTAAAGAAGATACTCTTGGAGAACACTAATCTCATGAGAGAAGCTGAAAGAGGGATTTTCTCTTTTCAGCTCATTAATTTTTTCTAGAGTATTCTCGACAAAGGAAATAAAATCTTTCGATTTGGGGTTAAATGGACGATGATTTACTGCTGCAAGAATTTCCTCAACTTTTAATGATATCCGGCGGGCATCTGTTGCTATCGCCGTAGCTCGAAACTTATCCCATATATGGTCAATTGCCCTCGATGAAATGTGCAGCATGTCATCAGCGTAAAAACGATAGTCTCGCAGTTCATCCATAACTATTTCGTAGGAAGGGAAGTAGAACGCATTCATAGAAAATTTTTCAACAAGTTGGCTTACAGCCAAAACTAGTGTAGACTTGCTTATTTGATTTCCAACAGGTCCATCCTTCCAATGACGAACAGGACTAACCGTAAAAATAATCTTAAGGTCTTTTTTTACTTTAAGAATGCCATCCAGTAGATCAGACCATAAATCGACTATTTCTGATACTGAGAGGAGGCTATGCTTAAACTCCCTTGCAGGAATTTTATGGCAATTGGCAACAGGAATTCCCATCTTTTTATGATGGTAAACCCTTGCTGTGCCGAAGGTAATAGCTAGAAATTTTGCTTCCCTCCAAAAGTTGTTAGCTTGTCTTAAAGATACGTTGATCTTTTTCAGGCACTCTTCCTGGCTACTGGAGGAGAAACTAGTATGGTGATAAAAGCTGAACCAGAGATTGTTGTATGTATTAAGATCGTCTTCAACAAGTGGCTGTGCGCTAATGATTCTTTTTAGTGCAAGAGCAACAGAAACGGGATTATAAACCACTCCAAAGGGATTGATCAAAACAGGGAACTTTCGCTCAAGCATTTTGTTCCCTATGCTTTCGGCAAAGCACGAACCTAAAAATAAAGTAGATGACAAGTAATCTATCCCAAAGGGATAATTATCAATATTAACTGAAGTCGTGAATGATCTTTCCATGGAGTAATTAAAAATCTAAATTACCGCTAATCCACTCCTTGATTATTCTAAAAACCTCTTCGTTAATTGTTTCGTTGTGGAGCTCGTGAAACATATCCTTGAAAGGAATAAAGCTGCAGGTCTTAGCCTTTTTCGACATTTCGAATGATTCTTTATACTGGGTTACAGGATCAGAATCACCATGAACAATGAGAAATGGCTTCTCCAACTTTTCGATATTGGCGAAAGCATATTCACTGGCTTTGTTTATTTCGGTAAGAAGCCGAGGGGTTATTTTGCTATGATTCAGGGGGTCGGTTTTATAGTTTTCAACAACTTCAGGTACATGGCTAATGCCCTCGGCATTAAGGGGTGCATTGATCTGCAATGCGGGAAATGTATGGTTAAGAATTTTAACCAGAAAACTTAATACCGCAGATGGTTTGTTTGTTAGCTTTAGCCAAGGCGAAGTGGCAATTAGTAACCTAAAGGGATTGTTTTCTCTGAGCGCAAAGTTAATGGCAATGTTCCCCCCCATGCTATGCCCATAAAGCACTACTGGACTTCCGGGGAACAACATGCTTACTTTACTTAGCACAAGGTTTATCTCTTCCATGAAAATTTCATAGCTCTTAATATGCCCTCTTTTCCCTTCTGATTGTCCATGACCACAATGATCCCATGCAAAAAAACCATAGCCATACTTTAGAAATCTTTCGGCCCAATGTTTATAGCGTAGTGAATGTTCACCCCATCCATGGCAAAGGCAGACAATTGCTTTGGGATTAAGTTCAGGAGCAACGTACCATCCATATATTTTTTCGCCTGATTTTAGCTTTAGGTAAGTTTCTTTGGGTTCCATGATTTGAAAGATTTTTTTGTAAATGTAATCAGAAATATGAAAGTTTGAGCTGAAAAATCAATGCTGTTTAAATGCTTTTGCAATTATCAACGAATTTTTTAAAACCCGCTCTAATTATTGGAGTTTTAGCAAAATTGGCTTCAAATTCCTCTTCACTCAAATTTGCAAATCTCTTTTTGTCAATACTAAGAATATTGGCAAAAGGTTGTATATTCGAAAGTCTTGCCTGTTTTACCTTTCTGTTCCAAGGGCAAACTTCTTGGCAAATATCACAACCAAAGCACCAATCGCTTAAGTTTTCTCTTTCTTTTTCACTGAGGGTTGTTTTCTTTTCGATGGTAAGGTATGATATGCATTTGCGGGCATCAACCGTGTAGGGTAAAACAATTGCATCTGTTGGGCAGGCTTCAATACATTTGTTGCAGCTTCCACATCGGTTTGGTATCTGAATGCCCAATGATTCAACATCAATATCAATGATCAGCTCCCCAATAAAAGTGTATGAACCAATTTTGGGATTTATCAACATCCCATTTTTTCCAATCCAGCCCAGACCTGCTTTTACAGCCCAGGCTCGTTCTAGCACCGGAGCCGAATCAACAAAAGCCCTCCCATTTATTGATCCAAATTCTTTCCGCAATTTTTCTAAAAGAATGTAAAGCATATCCTTTACAATCACATGGTAATCGGGAGAAATAGCATATCGGGAGATTTTAGGTGGAGTTGTTGAAACCAATGGGCTGCCAGGGAAATAGTTTAGCAAAACTGTTACCACCGATTTAGCATTTGGAACCAAAATGGTTGGGTCAAGACGTTTATCGATGTTACGCTCCATATAGCTCATTTCGCCGTGCATTCCCTCAGAAAGCCATTGCTTTAGATGATAATTATCATTGTTAAGATTTTTTGTGGAACTTACTCCACAAGCATCAAAACCTACTGAAAGGGCAATGGATTGTATGGTAACTAGTGGTATAATAATTATTTATAATTTGATTTATTATGTATTGAAATAATTATATTTTTTAATAATGTTTCAAAAATATTCCAAAGAAATGGAATTTAAAACGAATTGTTATATTTGTAGAAGAATCTCGAGATAGAATATTCTTCAGTATATGATAAAAAATTCAATTATACTAATCCTTATAATGCTATTCTCCTGGTCAAATCTCTTTGCTCAGGGGCACGAAAAGATAGCAAAATTTCAAGAGAAGTACGATAAGGCTGTTGCCAATAAAGTCAAAATTGAAGAACTCATTGTGGAGGCAGAGGAAGAAATTGACGAGGGCAATCAGCTAAGCAAATCCTCAAAAAGCGAAAAGAAAACCCTGCAAAAGCAGGAAAAAAACCTAACCAAGAATTACAACAAGAGCAAGAAAGCCTTCGAAAAGAATGTAAAAAAAATGGAAAGGGAGGAACGCGATGAGGCAAAAGCTGAGTTTAAACAACTAACGAGTGAGTATAAAGTTGAACTAAAAACCACAAAGACTAGTATAAAGACAACAGATAAAAATCTAAAAAAAGGGACTAATCAATCTGTGAAAGGGAAGGCTAACCTAAAGAAAGCGAAGCAAAAGCTCAAAGATGCCAAGGCCAAGGAGAAAGTTGCCAAAAAAAACCTTGAGGAAGCAGAGAAGCGTTACGCCTCGGATTAAATCATAAAGGTTTATATGAAAAAATAACCGCTAAGTTCTTCTTTCCCTTAGCGGTTATTTCAATTTTAATAGGGGGAGTTATACAACAACGTTCACAATTTTATTGGGTACTACTATTATTTTTTTTGGCAATTTCCCATCAAGGTAATGAGCAGCTTGTTCGCTTTCGAGCACAATTTTTTCTACTTCCTCTCTTGTCATGTTTAAGGGAATGTCAAGGGTAAATCGAGTTTTACCATTAAAGGAAACAGGACAGGTAAATGTACTTTCAACCAAATATTCTTCTTTACATACGGGCCATTTGGCATCGCAAACGCTTTGACTATTTCCCAGCAAATGCCATAATTCCTCGGCGATGTGAGGTGCATAAGGAGCCATGATAATTGAAAGCGGTTCTAGTACTTCACGCTTATTGCACTTCAAGTCAGTTAACTCATTCACACAGATCATAAACGCTGATACTCCTGTGTTAAAGCTAAACTTTTCAATATCGTCGCTGATCTTTTTTATGGTTTTATGTAATACCTTCAGCTCTTCTTTCGTGGCAGTATCGTTGCTAACGTTAATCTGGTTGGTGGCATCGTGGTATAATCGCCATAGGCGACGAAGGAACTTATGCACTCCATCTATTCCGTTGGTATCCCATGGTTTCGATAGTTCAAGTGGTCCAAGAAACATCTCGTACATGCGCAGAGTATCGGCACCATAATGCTCAATGATCTCGTCGGGGTTCACCACGTTATACATGCTTTTGCTCATCTTTTCCACAGCCCAGCCACATACATATTTACCATCCTCAAGGATAAACTCGGCGTTGGAAAACTCGGGCCTCCATGCACAAAATTTTTCGATATCTAAAATATCGTTGCTAACGATGTTCACATCAACGTGAATTTCGGTAACATCGTAATCCTTTTTCAGGTTGTACGAAACAAATTTATTGGTCTCCTTAACCCTATACACAAAGTTGGATCGACCCTGAATCATTCCTTGATTTACCAATTTCTTGAAGGGCTCTTTTTTGCAAACATACCCAAGGTCGAAAAGGAATTTATTCCAGAACCTTGAGTAAACCAGATGCCCTGTGGCATGTTCAGTTCCACCAATGTATAGATCAACGTTTTCCCAGTACTGGTTTGCCTCTTCCGAGACTAAACCCTTATCGTTTTTGGGATCCATGTAGCGAAGGTAATATGCCGATGATCCGGCAAAGCCGGGCATGGTGCTCAGCTCGTAGGGGTAACCCTCATCCGTATGCCAGCTCTTGGCTCTACCAAGAGGCGGTTCGCCCTTCTCGGTGGGCAAATATGCATCCACTTCAGGCAATTCGAGGGGTAACTTGTTCTCGTCAACAGGATAGGGAATACCATCCTTATAGTAGATGGGAAAAGGTTCACCCCAGTATCTTTGACGGCTAAAGATGGCATCGCGTAAACGGTAGTTTACCTTGAATCTGCCAAGTCCTTGCTTCTCAATATTATTGTTTATGGTGCTTATGGCAACCTTCACATCCAATCCGTTGATAATACCGCTGTTGATTACAATACCCTCCTTGGAGTCGTAGGACTCTTCCCATGAAGCTGGATCGGAAGGTGTTTCACCGGGTCGGATAACCGTTTGTACAATGGGTAATCCAAAGGTTTTAGCGAAAACAAAATCACGACTATCGTGAGCAGGAACAGCCATAATGGCACCAGTACCATAGCCTGCTAGCACGTATTCACTAATCCATATTGGAATACGTTCCATTGTGAAGGGATTTATTGCATGACTTCCAGTAAACTGACCAGTAACCTTCTTGGCTTCTACCTGACGTTCACGCTCGGTTTTGCGCTTGGCAAGTGCTATATATTCTTCAACTGCTTGTTTATGCTCAGAGGTAGTAAGTTCATCAACCAGTTCACTTTCAGGGGCTAGCACCATAAATGTTGCGCCATAAATCGTATCAGGGCGAGTGGTGAATACCAGTATCTCCTTATTGGAACCATCAATTTTAAAGGTTACCTCAGCACCCTCAGAGCGACCAATCCAGTTACGTTGTATCTCTTTCAGCGAATCGGTCCAGTCGATGGTTTCCAAATCGTTGAGCAGCCTATTGGCGTAGGCAGATATGCGTAAGCACCATTGCTTCATCTTCCTTTGCTCCACAGGATGACCTCCACGTACTGAGAATCCTTCCTTCACCTCATCATTTGCCAGTACTGTACCCAGCGCTGGACACCAGTTCACCATCGTGTCGGCAAGATAAGCCAAACGGTAAGCCAGCAGAATCTCCTGTTGATCTTTTTCGCTCATGGCTTTCCACTGCTGCGCGGTGAATGCTCTTACTTCGCTACAGGCAGCATTTACATTAATGTTCCCGTTTCTTTCAAATTCTGCAACAAGGTTTTCAATGGGTTCAGCCCTTTGAGTATCGTTGTTATACCAGTGCTTAAACATCTTTACAAAAGCCCATTGGGTCCAGTGGTAGTACTTGGGGTCGCAGGTGCGCACTTCACGCTCCCAGTCGTAGCTAAATCCTATTTTGTCAAGCTGTTCGCGATACCTTTTAATATTATTATCCGTGGTAATGGCTGGGTGCTGTCCGGTTTGAATGGCGTACTGCTCTGCAGGTAGCCCAAAGGCATCGTAACCCATGGGGTGAAGCACATTGTAACCCTGCAAACGCTTGTAGCGTGAAAATATATCGGAGGCAATGTATCCCAGCGGATGTCCAACATGCAATCCTGCACCCGAAGGGTATGGAAACATGTCGAGAACGTAAAATTTTGGACGGGATTTATCGATTTCAACCTTATAGGTCTTGTTTTCCTTCCAGTATTGTTGCCATTTTTTTTCTATTGCAGCAAAGTTGTAATCCATAAAGCGTGGTTATTGCATTGTTAATTTTGAACTTGCAAAGATAGAAAAAAGAGAGATAACAGCGATGCTCAAATAATAATAGATTAAGGTATTCTGTATTCATAAGATTTTGCGATTAAAAATAAAAACACTAGAATTACCCCATGCACTTTTATAGGTTTTGGTATATTTGCAGAATATAATTTAGTAGTAATGTCCTAATAATTAGAGTTTTGAAAAAAGTATTTTTTTTAGCATCCCTACTGTTATCGATTTCTTCCCTTTTTGCGCAGTATTTTGAAGACCTATCCTTTGGAACAGATAACTCCTTGGAAGTGATAACCTGGAACCTCGAGTTGTTTCCAACAAACGGATCAACAACCGTGGAGTATGTTTCGCAGGCTATTAGTGCACTTGACGCTGATATTATTGCTTTTCAGGAGATTAGTAATGCATCACTTTTCATTGAAATGATAAATGGTATTGAGGGATATACAGCCCAAGTGGGCACAACGGGTGGCGATTGGAAATTGGCTTTTGCCTATAGAACAGAAACAGTAGAGGTTAATAGTATCTATCAAATTTATACAGCATCGGAATTTGCCAATCCATTTCCTCGACGACCTCTGATAATAGATTTTAACTATCAAGATGAAAATTACGTTGTTATAAACAATCATTTTAAGTGCTGTGGAGATGGTATTATTGATTACGATAATCCTTATGATGAGGAGATGAGGCGTTACTTGGCAACCAACCTTCTCAAGGAGTACGTTGATACCTATTTACCGAACAAAAGAGTTTTCATTGTTGGCGACCTTAACGATGAGATCACCGATATACCTCCCAATAACGTATTTCAGAGTATTCTTGATGATTACGAAAACTATTTGTTTGCCGATTACGAAATTGCCATTGGCAGCAGCTCCAACTGGTCGTACCCTTCGTGGCCATCTCATCTCGATCACATTATCATTACAAACGAGCTGTTTGACATGTTCTATTCAAGCAGTAGTGTGGTTACAACCATTAAGCTCGATAATCATCTTTCAGGAGGTTGGTACGAGTATAACCAGAATATCTCCGACCACCGACCGGTTGCCATAAAGCTTTCTCAGAGTACATCAACAATCTTTGATAAGGATTTTGAGGATCAAAGTTTAACCTCGGGTGGTTGGAGTGCATATAGCTTAATTGGTGACCAAACATGGTATGTCCCATCAGAGCAATTCGGTAATAATTACTCTTACTGTGCATATATCAATGGATACAATTCCGGAGCACAGCAAAATGAGGATTGGTTTGTTTCTCCAGCATTCAACCCTGATGCATATAACAATCTGGAGTTTTCTTTTTGGAATACTTCTGGCTATACGGGGCCTCAGCTACAGGTATTCTATTCCTACAACTTTACCGATAATCCTTCTTCTGCTACATGGACAGAAATAGCAGGGATTAATTGGCATAGCGGTAGTCCCTACTGGCAATGGACGTTTACAGGAGCCATTGACTTAAGCAATTTATCAGGTACATCGGCTAATATTGCCTTTAAGTACACATCAACCACAAGCCAAGCTGCCGCCTGGGAAATTGATGATATTTTGTTAACAGGACAAATCAAAACTTTTACGATTGCTGCAAGCGCTAACCCCAGTAATGGTGGAGTTGTGAGCGGTCACGGCATATATGAATTAAATCATGTTGCCAATTTAAGCGCAATACCTGCAACAGGTTATAGTTTTGTGAATTGGACAGAGGGTGGAACAGTGGTATCATCAAATGCAAACTATTCATTTCCAGTGACAGAAGATAGAACATTGGTTGCAAATTTTGCCCCCCAAACCTATACAATTTATGCAAGCGTTCAGCCTGCTGGCAGTGGAACCATTAATGGTGCAGGAACCTATAACCATGGACAAACGGCAGTCCTTTCAGCAACCCCCTTGCCGAACTACAGCTTTGTAAGCTGGACAGAAAATGGTAATGTGGTTTCGATGAATGCAACATATTCGTTTCAGGTAAATAGTAATAGGGATTTGGTGGCAAACTTTATTGCCGGGACGTTTGTTAATAGCCATGAGAGTAATCTAACCATTAGTATTTACCCCAATCCTTTCGCTGATCAGGTTATCTTCGAATTGGAGGAAGGAGTTAATATGATAAAATTTGAAATACTAAATTCAATTGGAGAGATTGTGCATGCAGAGCAATTTATTGGTAAAATAATCATTGAAACAGACCATTTTGCTCCAGGGGTTTACATTATTAGACTTTCAGATGGAATCAAATTTGATTTTTATAAGATAATTAAGCAATAGACATAGGGCTGAAAGCCTATTAGTTATTTTTCTTTGGGCATATATCCAATGGTTTGTAATTAATTAATCGAAAAGTTGATGGTTTTTCTTTAATTCCGAAATTTCTACAAAAATAAAAGATTTAAAAAAAACTTAATTCATACATTATCAAGTAAAAGCGGTATGAACACCTAAAAAAGGAAGTTATTTAACCACATAACATGTAATTTTTAATACCTTTGAACCTTGTTGGGACAAAAATTCAGACATCATGCTAACCTATACAATAAGTAAAAAGGATAGAAAACTATCCGGTGAAATATCTTTGCCACCCTCTGTAAGTATTAGCAATAGAAATCTTCTTATCAAGGCCTTGAAGAATGCCAAGTTCGACATGAAAACTATCTCCGAGAAGGATGCAGCCAGAGTTATCGATAAATCATTACGAAAGGGCAAAGTAGCTCTCGATAAAGGAGAACCTGCAAAAGCTATTAGGTTTTTAAGAGCATTCCTAGCCTATTTTAAGGGAGAATGGATCGTTACTGGAACCGAAGAGATGCACAAACGACCCATTGGTGATGTGATAGACATGCTGAGCAATCAGGGTTTTAACATAAAGTATTTGATTAGAGAAGGATTTCCTCCTCTTAAAATTATTGGCAAAGGTTTTAAGGGCAGCATTACTCGTGTCGATTCAACCATATGCAGCCAATTTATTTCAACTACACTTTTAATGTCTCAAACCCTTCCCGCTGACGAAGTTGTTGAACTAAAAAATAGAATTGTTAACTCCCCATTTATCGATCAAACCATTAGGCTGCTTAGATACTTAGGTGTTAACAGCAACTGGGAAAAGGAAGAAATACTAGTTGAGTATGAGTTGAACGATGGGACAGAAATGTCGGTTGAATCCGATTGGAAATCGGCAAGCTACTGGTACGAAATGGCAGCCATTGCAAGTAAAACCGATTTTAAAATAAAAGGGCTTAACCCCATCAGTGTTCAGGGAGATGCCATAGTTAAAGAAATTTTTGAACCCCTTGGCGTTAAAACCGAAGAAGTTAAGGATGGTGTTGTGCTTAAAAAAGTGAAAAGAAAGATCAAAACATTTGAATACGATTTTTTGAATAACCCCGACCTTGTTCCTACATTGGTAACAACCTGTGTTGCTCTTAATATTCCATTTAGGTTTGCAGGCGTAGAGCAGCTAAGGCTAAAGGAAACGGATAGGATTATGATTCTGCAATCCCAGATGCTTAAGTTAGGTGCCAAGTTGACCGTTGAGAAGAAAGGCGATATGGAATCCCTTTGCTTTGATGGAAAATCTAAAATTGCTAAGCTAAAAGAAGTTGATATCGAAACTTTCAACGACCACAGGATCGTAATGTCTTTTGCTCCTTTGGCTATGATGGGAATCGATGTGAGGGTTGATAACCCCAAGGTGGTTACCAAATCTTACCCCTGCTATTGGGAAGATTTTAAAAAGATGAGCATTTCGGTTGAACAATCCTAGCGAACTACTAATAACTTGTTCCATAAAATAGGGTTACATTTTAGGATTTTTTGCATCTTTGAGTTGTTTTTTCAGAAGATAATCACAACAACCATAATTTGATGCTATCATTTAATGATACTGAAATAGCCTTTGCGTACAGAAGTAAACACGAACTGAAGAAGGCAAAACTGTTGTTTGCAATTCTATCTTGGCCTATCCTTGTAAAAATTGGACAAATTCTTGTCATTTTTGCTATAAAATCAAAGTTACCCATTGCTTGGCTTATTAAGCCAACCATTTTCAAACAGTTCATAGGGGGTGAAACTCTGGTTGAGAGTCTTCCCGTAGTTCGAAACCTTCAAAAGTATAACGTTAATTCAATCCTTGACTATTCAGTTGAGGGACAGGAAAACGAAGAGTCACAACGAAATGCCTATGATGAAATTCTTCGGTCCATTGAAAATGCTAGGGGAAAATCAGCTATTACTCATGTGGTTTTTAAACCCACAGGCTTGATTAAAGTTTGTATCCTTGAAAAAGTAAGCAATGGTACACCCCTTTCTAACGAAGAACATCAACATTACAAAATGTTCATAGAGAGAATCGATAACCTATGCCAAGCTGCTTCTGAAGTTGACAAGCCATTGTTAATGGATGCAGAGGACTCATGGTATCAAAAAGCGTTAGATGACATCTGCCATGAGATGATGAAAAAATATAATTCAAAAAAGGCCTTGGTCTATAATACTTTGCAAATGTATCGTAAGGATAGGCTGAAATTTTTAAAGAATTCACATATTCTTGCCATTGAGAATGGATACATGCTGGGAATTAAGTTCGTTAGGGGAGCGTATATGGAAAAGGAGAGGGAGCGAGCATTGATACTTGGTTACCCATCACCAATTCAGAATAGTAAGGTTGATACCGACAATGACTTTAACACTGCATTGGAGTATGCAATTAACAACATAAATACTATATCCATTTTTTGCGGAACTCATAATGAGGAGAGCGTAAAATTGCTCGTTTCCCTTATGGCTAAGAGTGGAATAAACCCCAATGATCCAAGGATTACATTCTCTCAGCTCTATGGCATGAGCGATAATATTTCTTTTAATCTTGCAAATGCAGGATTCAACGTTGCAAAGTATATACCCTATGGCCCTGTTAAGTTTGTTATGCCATATCTTTTCCGTAGAGCTCAGGAAAACACTTCGGTTAAAGGGCAGACAAATAGGGAGCTTATGCTTATTAAACAGGAACTAAAACGGAGGAAACGCCAAATCTAATTCACAAAATCATTAAGCGATGAAATTTGATAACAAACCTACAGAGATTAAAATCCAAATGAAAAAACGACTGTTGGCAGTCATCATTGCAACTGTTGTGGCCCTAATCTTTACAACAAGGTTCTGGGATCATGTTCATGATTTTATTGGATTAAGCCGTGGTGGTTTTACAATCATACTTGTGGTTATATACCTCTCGTATTACCTCTACCATATCATATCAGCATCATCTTTCATCTCTTATAGTGATGATGAGTCCAAAATAGTAATAAGGTTCTATCAGCTCAACTTCTTTAATTCTTCAAAGAATTCATACGAAATTCCCAAAACCCAATTTGTCGGTTACAGAATAGAGCGTAAATCTTTATTTAACCTTCGAGAGAATGTGGTTGTTTTTCGTAAGTCGCAGGGTAATATTGTCCGTTATCCACCATTTAGTATTTCAGCGTTAACCATTGAGGAAAAGAATAAGCTAATAATGTCATTGAATAGCTATTCAAAGCAATAAATTATTAAGTTTTTCCTCATCACCAGCAAATAAATAAATTCCAGAATAACCGATGAATCCCGAAATTTTAAAGTATCAAATTGGGATCGATATGATTCCCAAGATTGGGAGCATCAATGCCAAAAGATTAATAGCCTACTGCGGTGGTGTAGAGGCTGTTTTTAAGGAGAAGGCCAAGACTCTGACAAAAGTTCCTGGTATCGGAAGTATTATTGCTAAAGAGATTGCAAACCAGAATGTGCTCGATAGAGCACAAAGAGAGGTTGAGTTTGTTGTAAAGCATGGTATTCATACCCATTTTTACCTCGATAAGGATTACCCCCAAAGGCTTCGTCAATGCGAGGATGGGCCAATTGTCCTTTTTTTTAAAGGGAATGATGAGATTAATCTTAACCAAAGTTGCATTATCAGTGTTGTTGGTACCCGTAGTATTACAGATTATGGGAAAGCTGTTTGCGAGGGATTAATCCATGGATTAGCAAAAAGAGGACACAATCCCATAGTAGTTAGCGGATTAGCCTATGGAGTTGATGTTTGTGCCCATAAGACTGCTCTGAAGGAGGGATTCCCAACGGTAGCGGTCTTGGGCCATGGGCTAGATAGGATTTACCCTATAGTGCATAGGAGTATTGCCAAAGAGATTGCCACTACTGGAGCATTGGTCACTGATTTTCCCTCCGAAACATCTTTCGATCGTAACAACTTCATCAAGCGGAACAGGATTATTGCGGGACTTTCCGATGCAACCATAGTTGTGGAAAGCGCGCACAAAGGAGGATCGCTTATAACTGCTGATATCGCAACTTCATACAACCGCGAAGTGTTAGCAGTTCCTGGAAATATTGGACAGAAATACTCTCAGGGTTGTAATATGCTCATAAAATCAAACAAGGCTGCGCTAATTGAAACTGCCGAAGATATCGAATTTCAGCTGGGATGGGAGTCTTACAAAAAAATTAAAATCCCTAAGCAAGCCTCTTTTTTCCCTGAATTATCATCTGAAGAGCAGGCAATTTTTAGTATTCTCAAGGAAAATGGTCAGGAAACCATCGATATTATCTGCCTAAAAACAAAAATGCCAGTGGCAAAGGTCTCATCATTGCTATTAAACATGGAATTCGCAGGGCTGATCAATAGTAAACCGGGAAAGGTATATTCAATAAAACATGGGAATTAGTAGGCTATTAGTTTTTTACCATTTGTGAATTAACCAGCAGTAAAACAATCTTATCATTCTTCGCAGTAAATAAAAACACTCAAAAAAATACTATTTTTGCACCACTTTCTTTAATAATCACTTCGTAATAACTTAAAACGTTTTCTGTGTACTTCGTTGATACCCATTCGCATATATATACAAATGCTTTTGATCAGGATCGTTCAGATGTTATTGAGAGGTCACGAAAAGCGGGTGTTAGCCACATAATTCTTCCCAATATCGATGGCAATTCAATCGAATCGTTATTGGCTGTTTCGGATCAGTACAAGGGATACTGTTTTCCCTTAATGGGATTACACCCAACATCAGTTAAGGAAAATTATCAGGAGGAGTTGGCGCTCATTGAAAGGGCTCTTGTTGAGAAGCATTTCTGGGGAGTGGGGGAAATTGGCATTGACCTATATTGGGATAAAACCTTTATAAAGCAGCAGAAAGAGGCTTTTCGTTATCAGGTAAATCTGGCAAAAAAACTTAATCTTCCCATAGTAATTCATACACGTAATGCTTTCGATGAGATTTTTGAGATACTCGACAGCGAGAACGACGAGTGGCTAAGGGGTATTTTTCATAGTTTTTCAGGTACATATACCCAGTACAAAAAAATTTTGGAGTATAAAGGGTTTCTTATTGGAATAGGTGGAGTTGTAACTTATAAAAATGGAGGACTCGACAAAATCGTTCAACAGATGAACATTGAGCATATTGTGCTTGAAACAGATTCTCCCTATTTGTCACCTGTGCCATTTAGGGGTAAGCGTAACGAGAGTTCATATATTGTTACTATTGCCAATAAAATTGCCGAAATACTCAATTTGCCCATTCAGCAAGTTGCTGAAATTACCACTAGAAATGCATTGTCGCTTTTCAAATTGGAGAAAAAGCTATGAAAGAATCAACTACTTCCATTCTAATTATCTACACGGGAGGCACAATTGGAATGAAGGAGAATTCCGAAACAGGTGCCTTGGCACCTTTCAACTTCGATCAGATTCTCGATGAGGTTCCAGAACTGCGCAAGTTTGGATTTATCCTCGACACAATATCTTTCGACCCCTTGGTGGATTCATCCGATATTGCCCCAAAATTTTGGATAGATCTTTCGCTAATCATTAAGAAGAACTACGAAAAATACAATGGGTTTGTGATCCTGCATGGAACCGATACCATGTCCTATTCCGCTTCGGCATTGAGTTTTATGCTTGAAAACCTCCAAAAACCAGTTGTTTTTACAGGTTCGCAATTGCCTATAGGTATGCTTCGTACAGATGGTAAGGAAAACCTGATCAGCGCAATTGAAATTGCTGCTGCGAGTAGCAATGGGCAGCCCATGGTACCAGAGGTTACAATTTTTTTTGAGAATCAACTATTCCGAGGGAACCGTACATCGAAGCATAACGCCGAGCATTTTAACGCATTTCGTTCCGATAATTACCCAACACTTGCACTTGCTGGTATAAACATAAAGTATAATTATCCATATATCCATTACCCAACACATCCACAGAATTTGAATGTACATACAGATTTAGACTGTAATGTTGCCGTTTTAAAGCTTTTCCCAGGCATTTCACCTGCCTCCATTGATGCAGTTCTAAATCAAAAAGGGTTAAAAGCATTGGTACTGGAAACCTATGGATCTGGCAATGCCATAAGCGATTACTGGTTTCTAAAAAGAATCAAAGCAGCCATTGATCAGGGAATCATAATTTTAAATGTTACCCAGTGCAAGGCTGGAAGTGTGGATATGAATAAATACGACAACGGACTATTACTAAAAAAAGCAGGGGTTTCAAGCGGAAAGGACATTACTTTTGAGGCGGCTATAGTCAAATTAATGTTTCTTTTAGGGAAAAAATTGCCTATTGAGGAGATGCAAAAATGGGTGGAAAAATCCATAAGTGGGGAAATTACTGTTTAGAAATTATGATGGAATTAAATATTTTTTTGTAATTTTCGCCCCTAATTCAAAAAAAAGGCGTTGGGTCAACGTAATTTTTGGAGAGATGGCCGAGTGGTCGAAGGCGCACGCCTGGAAAGTGTGTATACCTCAAAAGGGTATCGTGGGTTCGAATCCCACTCTCTCCGCGTTTTGATTTTTAAAAATGAATGATTATTTTTGTTAAACATAATAAGTAGTAATAATTTAACTAGATTAAACCATGAAAAAACTATTTGCGTTAATTGCAATTGCTGGATTACTGATGTTTGGTGCATCAATTTCAATTTTTGCCCAAGACGAAGTTGCAGAAGCCATCGATACCTCTGCAATGGTTGAAACCGATACGCTTGAAGTAGAAGAGGTTTCAACTGCTCCTGCCGCTGCTGTTGAGGAGGAGGTTTCGATTCACAAGCAAATCAAGATTAAGTTTATCGAAGGAGGGCCTGAGTTTATGGGTATTGTGCTTCTTGCCTTAATCCTTGGCTTAGCTCTTGCCATCGAAAGGATTATCTACCTTAACCTTGCAACCACCAATACCGAAAAGTTACTTTCTAACATCGAAGAGGCTCTTCAGCAAGGTGGAATAGAAGCTGCAAAAGAGGTTTGTCGCAATACTCGTGGTCCAGTAGCTAGCATATTCTATCAGGGACTCGACCGTGCTAACGAAGGCATCGATGTGGTTGAGAAATCAGTTGTTACCTACGGCTCTGTTCAAATGGGACAGCTCGAAAGTGGACTTACCTGGATCGCCCTTTTCATTGCCATTGCCCCTATGCTTGGGTTTATGGGTACTGTAATAGGTATGATCAGCGCTTTTGACGCCATTGAAGCAGCTGGAGATATTTCTCCATCGCTTGTAGCAGGTGGTATCAAGATTGCTCTTATTACGACCGTTTTCGGTCTTATCGTTGCTATTATCCTTCAGGTATTCTACAACTACTTGGTTTCAAAAATCGATAAGCTGGTTAATACAATGGAAGATGCTTCCATTTCGCTAATAGATATATTGCTAAAGTATAACCTAAAAAAATAGAAGATCATGTCCAATAGCCTAGTTAATAAATTAGTTAAAATATTTTCTTGGGGCGTAATGGGAGTATCCGTTATCTTGGCTTTGGTTTTCTTTTTTAGAATTTCCAATGCAGAGCCAGATAATCAGATATTTGTGGCAGAATCATATATTTTATGGGCTTTTATTCTTTTAGTGATAGCTGCTCTCCTTTCTGTCGTCTTTCCATTAGTAAATTTTATTAAAAATCCAAGGAATACCATTAAGGTTGTAATAAGCCTTGTATTTATGGGCTTGCTGTTTTTGGTTGCCTTTCTTATGTCCGATACAACACCATTGGTAACCGCAACATCTGCAACCGAGCCAAATTTTTCTACTCCTTCAGTTCTTAGGTTTGCCGATACAGGAATATTTGCTACCTATTTACTTTTTGGCATTGCAGTCCTATCGCTCCTATTTACAGGAGTTAGGGGAATTTTTAAACGATAAAAATGTTGGAGTATTTACCATAGTGTAATGCACCATTAAAAAATAATTAAAAATGGCTAAACCAACACCTGAAATAAACGGAAGTTCAATGGCCGACATTGCTTTCTTGCTGCTAATCTTCTTTCTGGTTACAACAACCATGAACGTGGATACTGGATTGGCAAGGATGCTACCCCCAATGCCCGAAAGCCAGGATAAAACAGAGCAAGATGTTAAGCAACGAAATATCTTTACAGTGCTTATTAATAAAAGCGATCGTTTACTGGTTGAAGGAAGGCCTATGGATGTTAATATGCTCAGAGAGAAGACTAAAGAGTTCATAGCCAATCCTAATAACGACCCTGACTTACCAGAAAAGGATGTTATTGATGTTGATTTTTTTGGAACGGTAGAAGTTGCCAAAGGGGTTATTTCACTGCAAAACGATAGGGGAACTTCTTACTCAATGTATATGCAAGTTCAGAACGAATTGGTTGCCGCATACAATGAGTTACGAAATGAAATAGCTCGAACAAAGTTTGGTAAGTATTACAATGATCTAACGGAGGATCAACAGAAAGCAATTCAGAGGATATATCCTTTACGTATATCTGAGGCTGAACCTAAAAGTGTAGGAGGAAAAAACTAATGGCAAAATTCGCAAGGAAGGGCAAGAATAAAATGCCTGCTATTTCAACAGCGTCACTTCCCGACATAGTATTTATGCTGTTGTTCTTTTTCATGGTTAGTACAACGTTAAGGGAAACTGAGCTGTTTGTTAGGACTAAACTCCCCGAAGCATCTGAAGTTACAAAACTCGAGAAAAAATCGTTGGTGTCATATATTTATATCGGTCCCCCAGCACGCCAGTATCAAGGGCTATTTGGTACCGATTCTCGAATACAGCTAAACGATTCTTTCAAAACCCTTATTGATATTCGTGACTTTATCTCATCAGAAAGAGAAGCTATGAGTGAGCAGGATAGAGCTTACCTTCAAACTTCCCTTAAGGTTGACCAGGAAACCCGAATGGGAATTGTAACTGACGTGAAGCAGGAATTAAGAAAGGCAAGCGCTTTAAAAATTAGCTATGCTGCTAAAAGACCTGTGCACGAGCATTAATTAGATTGAATATTACCATCTGTAATAAAAAAAGCTGAGTTTATGCTCAGCTTTTTTTATTTCTCATTTTTAATACAATATTAATGATTTGCTATTTGTACTTTAAAAAAGTTTTTGCAAGTTTGAATTAACAATTTTATGCGTTTCTTGTTTTTAAGTTAATTAGAAATAAACTACTAAAATGTTGAAAAAATACAAGTTTTATTCAGTTTCATTAGTCCTTCTTATTGGCTTTTTTTTATATGCTTGTGATCAGGAAAAGCCTACTAGTAATAAGGCAAAATACGTGTTCTACTTTATAGGCGATGGCATGGGCATCCAGCATGTAAATGCTACTCAAGTATATTTGGCAGCAATCAACGATAAAAAAGAAAATCAACACCTAAACTTTACATCATTTCCGGTTACGGGTTTTTCAACCACATACGCTGCAAATCGATATATAACAGGATCTGCTGCTGCTGGAACCGCTTTAGCAACGGGTACAAAAACCTCCATCAATACTTTGGGTTTAAGTGCAGACCATTCCGATACCCTTTATAGTATCGCTCACTATGCAAATAAAGCAGGTTTTCAAGTAGGAGTAACTACAAGCGTAAGCGTTGATCACGCAACGCCAGCAGCATTTTACGCTCATCAACCCCAAAGAAATATGTACCACGAGGTGGCTCACGATCTAATCAATTCGGGTTTCAGGTTTTATGCAGGGGGTGGTTTCATTGATCCATTGGGATTAAAAAGTAAAAATCCACTTGGCGATGTTTTTGAAAAAGGATTAGAAAAAGGTTATTGTTTCATTCAAGACTTAACTATTCCTGACACTTTATTAAATCAATACAAATCAATAGTTTACACAACGCCTAATCCTGATGGAGGTGCTTCACTAAAATATCGTATTGACAGGGATGCAGCTGATGTGACCCTTGCTAATATAACATCATTAGCCATAGATGTTCTTATGAACCCTAAGGGTTTCTTTCTTATGGTAGAGGGAGGAAAAATTGATTGGGCTTGCCATCATAATGATGCTGCAGCAACAATAGGTGAAATGATATGTTTTTCAGATGCAATTGAAGTTGCGCTTGAATTTTATAAAAAATACCCAAACGAAACCTTAATAGTTGTTACATCCGATCATGAAACTGGTGGAATGAGTTTGGGGAATAGGCTCATGCAATACGAAATAAACATTTCACTTTTGTCTAACCAGAAGGCATCTCTCGAAAAATTTAATAAAAAAGCAATTAGCTTTAAAGATAATCATAACCAAAAACCTTCATTTAATGCTTATTTGCAGTTCATTACAGATGAACTTGGACTTGATGTCAAATCCATAAATGGAGTTCAAATCTCAAATTTGCAAAAAGCATATTCAGCCTCCTTGTCGCAAATCGATCCATTACTAAATGGAATTAATTCTGAGGAGTACGGATCTTTCGACCCTTTATCTGTTGCCGCAATTCAGTTATTGAATCAAATGGCAGGCATAGGTTGGACATCTTTTTCCCATACAGGATCTCAGGTTCCTGTTTACACAATTGGCATAGGCCAAGAGTTATTTACTGGACAAATGGATAACACAGACATTCCTATTCGAATTGCAAAAGCCATGGGAATAAGTATGGAATAGGAATTAAAACAAATAATATTTTGAATTTTTTTAAAGACTAAAAGATATAGATTAGATTTTCATATGTATCTCGTTGAATATTTGTTCTCTTTAAACAGCCTAATCAAAATTTATCAATTCACCTAACATTTATCACAAGAAAATAGCCATTTATGACGGATAAACTTAAACCCGTCAAATGCATTCAATATATTTCGTTGATTTGCTTATAGCAGATTTTTTTTTATACCTTTATCTATTCTATACGTCAAGACACGATTATTATTTATTGCATTAATATATAGGAGTTTGTGAATATTTCAAAATTAAATCTTATGAAAACAAAATTTTTTACTTTAATCTTTTTAATGCTTTCAACTAGCATTATTGCTCAGGATATTTCTGAGGCAAAAAAAATTCCAACTACTTACGACCGTAGTTCATTTGCTGTTTTTTTCTTAGACAACTCTTCCAATAGCCATTGGGATAAAGTTAGGGCTAAGATCGATTCAATTGTATTATCCGATAAATTCGACAACAATAATTTTAAGAATATTATTTTAAGTTCTTCTGTTGCTGGGCAAGTTGGAACAAAGAGTTCTCAAGAAGAGTTGCTGAAAGAGCTTAATAAGATGAATGCTGGTCGTGAGCTAATATCAAAATGGTACAATAGGCAGCCTGATGGAACCATGAACATGGAATTGATTCACCAAAGAGGTCGATTTACTGCCACCGATGCCGATTTTCTCAGAGCCCAAACAAGTAAGAGAGGTAATGCAGCCCTCGAAGATTTTGGGAATCGACTGGTTAACCTTAGCTATGTTCTTGTTGTTGACCTTCAGAATGTTCAAACTATGGAGGAGGCTAAGATTACCAACATGAAGGGATGGAAAGCCAATTCAGTGGGCTACATTTTTCGTTTAGATTTCAATGAGGAAACCCGTAATGCATTGTACGATACTTGGATTTATGATGATGATTCCGAGGCTGATAAGACTCAAAAACGTAAGGCTTTCGAGCAGATCGAATTTCCTCTTGTACCTGTTCTTCAAAAAACCGTTTCCGTTACAGCATCTCAAATGGAAAGTAGCTCAGGATTAAGGTTAGCATTGAAATCAAAGAGCATGGATCAACTAATGCAAGAATTGGTTCAGAAATCGTACGATGAAATAATTTACCAAATGGAGATGGGAGTTGAAGAGTTTAAGGTAAAAACTCCTCTCTTTGCTACTCGACCCCTTAGAGCAAAAATTGGATTGAAGGAAGGACTTAAAACCGACTATCGTTTCTTTGTATACGAACATGTTTACAACCCAAAAACCAATCAGGCAGAACCCAAACAAAGAGGTGTTATTAGGGCTGGATCAAAATCACAGATAATTGATAACCGTAGAGAAGCAACTGGTGACATGGGCACATCGAAATTCTATCAGGTCGCTGGTAGAAAACTTGATGCCGGATTTACCCTTCAGCAGCAAAACGATTTTGGAATGGAACTGCTTATCGGTGGTGAAGTTGGAAATACAGCAGGTCTATACCTTCGTGGCGATATACGACTTAGCCGTTTTGTTGGAATAAAAGCTCTCTTTGTATACGTTGAAGGAGGTGGAATCGATTCCAAAACTTATGACGGAGAAGAGTCAACTTTTTTCAGGTATGGAGGTGGATTGGCAAAAGGATTTCAGCTCATGCGGAATATCGAATTACGACCCTATGTTGGAGCTGGTCTGGATAATACCACAAACTCAATGATCCTTAGTGGCGAAAGTATTAGTTCGTTATATGTAAGGGGTGGTGCAAACTTGGCACTAAATTTGAAACATAATATCCAATTCGTTGGTGGTATAGGGTACTACGGATTTATAGGAGATGTAACTGATAGCGATGGAAATGTTGCAGGTTCATCTTGGGATTTTTACTTCGACAAGAGTGGACCATCAGGAATGATAGGAGTTAAGATTATGTTCTAAAAATAATTATATTAACCATAAATTTTTTTTATTATGAAAGCAATTCGTTTATTATCGTTATTAATTCTTGCTATTATGGTTTCTTCAACCATCAATGCACAGGAGCGTTACAAGAAGAAGGAGCGCAAGGCTCATTACAGCAGTAACTACAACTATGAAGTGCAAATTATGGGCGTTGGTCAGGATGGAACCAAGGTTATGAAGGTTTGGGGCTACGGTAAAAGGGTAGAGGATGCCATCATTGAAGCCAAAATGAATGCTGTTGCTTCAGCAATCTTTAAGGGTATTCCTGGAGGACATGGAGCTGCTGCTACCCCAGCAATTCTCACCGATCCAAATGCCAGCGAAAAACATGCTGACTATTTTGACAATTTCTTTTCACCCGGTGGAAAATATCTTCAGTTCATCAGCATGACAACCGATGGCATGCCTAGCGGACAGGATCGTCTGAAAATGAAGGATGGCTATAAAGTGGCAATTTATGCACAGGTGATGTACGATGCTTTGCGAAAGCAACTTGAGGCCGATGGTATTGCCCGTAGACTTGATGCCGGTTTTTAAAAAATCACAAAATCTTATTGTAAGGTTAATTTGAAAATATTTTAGTTATGAAAAGATTATTTAGCATTTTAGTACTATCAGTTATAAGTATTACCCTTTTAGGTCAGGCACGCAAACCAACCATCATGGTTGTTCCTAGTGATCAGTACTGCATCAGCAAAGGGTATAAAATGGAGTTCGAGAGCATGGGCGCCAAGCAAACTCTCCCCGATTACAAAGCGGCTATGCAGAATGATGCCAATCTTAGGTTAGTTATTACTAAGATGGGTGAAATTATGGCAAGCAGAGGGTTCCCCTTGAAAGACCTTGAAATGGAGTTGAAAAACCTTGAGCGTGAAGCTGCAGAATCGGCAATGCTCATGTCGTCAAGTTCAGGTTCTGAAATGGCTGAGAGCCCAATTGATATGTTAAAGAGAACAGCTAAGGCTGATATCATTATGGACCTTAGCTATGAGATCAAGCGACAAGGGCCAAATAGCTATATTACATTTAACCTTAGAGGATTGGATGCTTATACTTCCAAGCAGGTTTCTGGTGCAGCAGGTACTGGTGCCCCTTCATCGTCAGCAGCACCTGAATTGCTCCTTGAGGAAGCCGTGTTAAGCCATATGGATGGCTTTAATGCTGGTCTTCAAAGGCATTTCGATGACATGTTTGCCAACGGCCGTGAAATTAAGGTTATGGTTAGACGCTGGGCCAGCTGGTACGACAATCTTGAATCATACTATACCTATGAAGGTGAGGAACTGGAACTTCTTGAGCATATTGAGAATTGGTTTTTCGACAATACTGTTCAAAAGCGCTTTAGCCTTTCCGATGCCTCTGAAAACATGATGAGATTGGAGCAGGTTCGCATACCCATGATGACTGTTGATAGCAGAGGACGTGAACGTGCAGTTGATGCTCGTAGCTTCCTAAGTGGACTTAGCAGGCATTTACGTGATAATTTCCAGATTGATTCCAAGATTTATCTTCGTGGTTTAGGAGAAGCTTGGTTGATTGTTGGAGAAAAATAGAATTGATTTAACTCTAAATCATTAACCATGAGGAGAATAGTAGTAATCATACTAAGCACTTTGCTTCCCATGCTTAGCATGGGGCAAAGTAGCCTAGGCAAAACAGATGATCTAGGCAGAATTGCCATTGCTGCAGTGGTACCCGACGAAGCGGGTATCCCTGCCGGAGCACAGAGAATGTTACAGAGTAGGCTTACACAGGTAGCGACTCTTAATGGACTGGGAGCAGCTGAAGGATCACAATTCGCCATGCTGCCTATGGTTTCAATTATTAGTCAGGATGTTACTCCAACAGCACCTCCCATGATATCTCTTAACATGGAGATTACACTCTACATAGTGGATGCAAAGAGTCAGGCTATCTTTAGCCAAACCAGTATTCCACTGAAAGGAGTAGGCAATACAGAGGATAGGGCATACACTCAGGCAATCAACAACATTAATCCTAGACATGGACAGTTCCGTGGGTTTGTTGAAAAAGGAAAAGAGAAAATAGTAGAGTATTATAATTCGCAGTGCGATGTTATAATAACTTCTGCTCAAGCCCTTGCTGGTCAGAAGAAGTACGATGAAGCGCTGGCAACTTTATTCAATGTCCCCGATGTTAGCCGTGAATGCTACGACAAGTGCATGAATATTTCCGTAGATATTTACCAAGAATATGCCAATCAGCAGTGTAATGAATATCTTTCAGCAGCAAAGGCTGCTTGGGCAGGCAAGGAACTGAATAAATTAGAGGAAAATCTTGGTAAGATTACACCTGATATGGGTTGTTATGATGAGGCTCAGCAACTCGTTGCTACTGTTACATCTGCAGTTGAGGCAGAAGGTGGAAGCGCATGGAATTTCAAAATGAAGAAGTACGAAGACAGCGTTGATATTGAGAAGATGAAGATTCAGGCAGGTAAAGAGGTTGCCCAAAGCTGGGCTTACCATGGAGCAGCTGCCCATTTCGATTGGGCATGGCTTTACCCAGGAGCCAAACCAAAAGCTCCTGAGCAGCCTAAAGCAGAAGTGCAAGCAGAAGTTAAACCTGGAACTGAACCTAAAACAGAACCTACTAATACAAAGAGAATGGGAGTTCTCTCCGCAAAAGTATCAACATTCAATGGTCCTTTTAAGGGAAACTACCATTTAATTACTGATGGTGAATTTGTAGGAAATGGAACGGTAAGAACTAATGCAAAATGTGTATACTGGGACGATCCTAAAGATGTTTATTTTATACTTGACCTAGGACAGGAAAGGCAAGTAAATGGTTTCAACATTTCGAATCACAACACTGACACTTACGTGCTTGAATGGTCCGTTGACGGAGAAACGTTCCACCATCTTTCCACCATAGAGAATACTTGGGGAAGAGTAGACGGCTATAGTGACTATAGAATGGAAACCTTTTCCACCAATCCAGATCACAAGGGTTATGAACCTCGAATAATATTCACACCAGTAAAGGCAAGATTTATTAAAGTATACGCAACACAGTGCAGATACTGCTCGTTATCAGAGGTTCAAATATTGGGATATTAATTTTATTCTAGGTTTTTAATTAATTCGGCACAAGGTTTGTAATAATTGTCATACTTAATTTAAAAATATTTTAATTAACACAATGAAAAAGTTTTCAATCATTTTTTTAGGCCTTATAGTTTTTTCCAGTAGTGTATTTTCGCAGAGCAGTTTAGGCAAAACTGACGACCTAGGTCGAATTGCCATTGCTGCAGTTGTTCCCGATGAAGCTGGTATACCAAGTGGAGCACAGAATATGCTAAAGAATAAGCTAATGCAGGTTGCCTCGCTAAATGGTTTGGGTGCCGCCGAGAGCGGTTCACAGTTTGCCATTGTACCCATGGTTTCAATCATTAACAAGGATATTACTCCTACAGCACCTCCCCAAATATCGCTGAAGGCTGAAGTAACTCTTTACATTGTGGATGTGCTAAGCAGAAATATCTTTAGCCAGACCAGCATAGAAATTAGAGGTGTCGGTAATACAGAAGACAGAGCATACTCTCAGGCACTTAACAACCTAAACCCAAGGCACGGACAGTTTCGTGGTTTTGTTGAAAAGGGGAAAGAGAAAATTATTGAATACTATAACTCGCAGTGCGATGTTATCATTTCATCGGCTAAAGCATTGGCTGGACAGAAGAAGTATGAGGAAGCCTTGGCAACCCTATACAATGTGCCCGATGTTAGCCGTGAGTGTTTTGATAAGTGCATGAACATTTCCATTGACATTTATCAGGAGTATGCCAACCAGCAGTGTAATGAATATCTTTCAGCGGCTAGGGCTGCTTGGGCAGGAAAAGAGTTGAACAAGGTTGAGGAAAACCTTGGTAAGATAACACCAGATATGGCATGTTATCCTCAGGCAGAGCAGTTACTTACTCAAATTACTAGTGCTGTTGAAGCTGAAGGGGCTGGTTCGTGGAGTTTTAAAATGAAGAAGTATGACGATAGCATAGATTTACAGAAAATGAAGATCGAGGCAGGCCGTGACGTGGCAAAATCTTGGGCATACTGGGGTGCTGCACCTCACTTCGATTGGAGTTGGCTTTATAAGAACTAACCATAAATATTTACTTTTTGTTTTACTAATACATTTATTAACCTAAATTTTTAAAAGTTATGAAAAAGCTTGAACTGACTAAATTGATTATTGCAGCAGTTGTAATTGCTGGTGCTTTTACACTTGCAAGTTGCGGTGGTAAAAAGAAAGCCACTCAAAGTGCATTGGGAACCGAAATGGAAGTTCCCTGTAGTGATACTGAGTATCGCTCCACTAAAACTCACTTCCGTGGAACAGGACAGGGTGAGAGCACAAATCTTTCCACTGCAAGGCGTAAAGCAAACTTAGATGCCAATGCAATGCTTGCTGCAGGTATAAATCGTACCATTAAATCTGTAACCGATCGTTACACACAGGACATTACTGTAGGTGATGCCAACGAATTTGCTGAAAAATTCGAGATGATGACCCGTGATGTTGTTAACCAGGAGTTGAACAATGTTTCCGTTGTATGCAACAAGACTTTCCAGAAGGATGGAAAGTACTCAGTATATGTTGCAGTTGAAGTGGCAAAGGATGAATTACTAAACAATATTTCTACAAAAATTAGTAAGGACGACAGGCTTCGTCTTGACTATGACAAGATGAAGTTTGAAAACATCTTCAATCAGGAGATGGATAAATTAGCTTCTGAGCGCCCATAGTAAATTATTCTAATTACTACCAGCAACCCGAAGGGTTGCTGGTTCCTTTTACTGTGGTTTGATTCAATCTAATTTTTTCCCACTTTCATTAATTTCATGTTATATTCGGGTACCCTTTTACCCTAACCATTTTCAACAATTAAGACATACAAAATGAAAAGAATCCTTATATTATTTCTTTTGCTACCTATTGCATGCTTTGCTCAAAAGCCTTCCGAAACAAGTAGCAAAAAACAACCAAGTTGGGTTAATGGACTCGAAAAAGATTTTATAATCGTTGTGGGATCGGCTTCCAATATTCAGGATGCTCAACAAAACGCACTCAATATGGTTAAAGAACGAATTGTGAGTGCTGTGGCTGAAAATGTTAAAACCTCTTCGGAAATGAGAATCGAAGAAAATACTATAAATAACATATCTTCATACCTTGAAAATTTTGCCACAACCACAACTACTACATCTGGACCCGTACCCTTTTTACAGGGAATCTCCCTTTCGAATGTAGAAGAATTTTACTGGGAGAAGTACGAGAATAAAGCCGACAGATCGGTTCGCTATAATTATCATATTAAATATCCTTTTTCACAGGTTAAACTCTGGGACTTAGTCAACGAGTTTAAAAAGAGGGATATAGAAATGACAAAACAGTTAGATGAGCTGTTGGAAATGGCCGATAAGGTTAGAAGTGTTGAGGAAATTGAAAAGAACATAAGTGAGTTGAGTATTCTTGCCAATTATTTTATGGATGGTAGAAAAGACAAGGCAAACATGGGTATTGTCCGCTATCGTAACCTATATAAAGGAATTGAATTGGTAGAACTTGAGAGTGGTTTAGGTGAACTTAAATATGCATTACGTTTAGGCAATAGGTATATTGAAACAAGCCGCAGACCACAAGTCAAGTCTGAATGTGCTAGGATTACAAGTACAGTTAACAATAAAGATCATACTATTATTAAGTATGATTACTTTAACTGCTACGAAGATCCGGAAAATCACATTTTGGTCTCATACCGATTTGGTAATGAAAATATACAAAAACCTTTTTACTTCGATATTACAGCCGATAAAGCTGCTATATTCGTAAATGAACCTTTTCATTTTGTTGCCAACTCTAAGGGTGATGGGACTGTTGAAAGTTTCACTGTTAACCTAACCATTATTTCAAAGTACCAAGCCCCTTTTACAATTAATAAAGTAATACTTGAGTGGCCAGGGCAATCACCAGTTATTGTAGATAATATTGGACAGAGTTTTTCGGGAAAAGGAAACCATTCATTAGTGCTTAATATAGATCAACCTGTTCAGATTGAAGCTACTTCTACATCTGGGAAAAGGATTTCTATGCTGTCGGGGTACATTCATTTTACTTCCGATGCTAAAGGAGAGAAGAAAACCTATCGAATATATAACCACAACTATACAACCAATTGGTAAAAAAAAAAACTGGCTTTTAAGCCAGTTTTTTTATTCTTTAAAAGGTTCCAATTGAAATGGAATCTTTATACTTTCTGATAAATCTACACCAGCATCGCGCATATCGGAATCTTCTTCTGGATATTTCCATATAATCTTAATAGCACTCTTCCTTAAGTGTATTGATTCAAATTTCTTTAGAATTTGAAAAAGGAATTTTGAGCTAGGTGTATTATAATATGTCATTTGGAACGAGATCGATGTTTCCAGTCGGGGAGATTGAATGTAGTTATCAATCCAATCTAAGATGGGCTCAAAAAAACCTTTAGCATCTTCTGGAAGTGAATTGCCTGAAAATTTAAATATGCCCGTATTCATATCAAGAAGTACCTCAGGGTACTGACTTGTTCCTTTAATTGATAGTACATCCATATCTAATTATTTTATTATTCAAGTAAAATATAAAAGTATAAAAAAAATCTTTATAAAGGAGAAATTTTTTATTAATAAATTTTTTCGAAAGTTTATTTTTTATTAAAGTTAATTTCATTGAAATCGTAATATTTTTTAGTAAAAGGTATTACTAAAAATATGTTTTGATATAGGGATTTTCATTTTTTTTATAGATTTTTAAATTAGAAAAAGTAAAATAATTCGATGTTTTAGTAACAGCAGAATTTTACTAAAATTTACTTAATAAAAAAGAATCCTATACCGACCCATCTTTGAGTATAAATACTCCTGTTGAATAAGTAATTATTTTTTTTAAAAGCGATCAATGCTACTCATTTTCAGTATTTACTGTTAGAAATATCAGTCATATTCTAAATAGTTTTGCATTACTAATTCATTAAAAAATCTTAATGTGTCAAATTACTTAGAATTGATATCAAAAGATATTAGGTACGTGGATGGATTAAAAGCATGTATGAATTGTGGAGTCTGTACAGCTATTTGCCCTGCTGCCGAATTCTATGATTATGACCCACGGGATATCTGTAATGTGCTGATGTCCAAAGATGAAGAAAAGATTGAAGATCTTCTAAAGGGCGATAAAATATGGCACTGCGGACAATGCCTTTCGTGTAAAACCAGATGTCCTAGAGGAAATGTACCAGGGTTGTTAATATCCCTTTTGCGAGAAGTTTCAATACGGGTGGGATTATTTACTGAGAGTGAAGAAGGACGCAGACAGTATGCCATTAAGAAAACCTTGGGCGAAAATATTATTAATTCTGGATACTGCGTCCACGTGATGCATGTTAAACCACACCTGCATCCAGAGCAAGGCCCAGTGTGGAAATGGTACTTCGATAATGCAGAGGAAGTGGCAGATCGACAGGGAGGAAACTATAATAAAGAGGGATCCGGAGCCTTACGAAAGATTAATGACGAAAACTTAAAAGATTTGAGAAGGATTTTTGAAGTTACCGGCGGAAAGGATTTTTACGATCAAATTGATAAGCAATCAAAAGTTAAGGCGGTGCAGCTTAAGAAAAATATTACGGATAATGTGGATGACAATGAATACTTCTATCATGTTTACAAGGATAAAAGTCAAAAACAATAGCAATGAGTAAACAGTATTGGAAAGACTATCAAAGTGCAGTTGCTGAAGATAACTACTACTACGAGCGTAGCTGTATTCGACAGTCTTTTTTTACCGGCTCCGAAGAAATCTTCCTTAAAATAGTAAAAGATGTGCTAAAAAAGGATATTGTTGATGACATGAATTTACATACCTGCTCTGGAATTGGTTACTATTCGGGGGTAGTTCCTTTGGATACAACAATGACTGTGGTGGCACGCCTTTTTGCTTTGATGACGGAGGCTGGTTACAAGAACTTTGTGCCATCATGCATAACATCTTTCGGACTTGTCAATGAGATGGTGGACATGTGGCATCATTTCCCTGATAAACTTGAGGAAATTAAAGGTTACCTTAAAGAAGCAACAGGTAAAGAGTTTGAGATGCCAGAAAATATAGTTCACCCCTGTGATATTATTTACAAAAATCGCAAAGCATTAAAGGAAAAGATGAAGTACAGCTTGACAAATGTTAAAACAGGAAAGCCACTTCAGGTAGTTGAGCACATTGGTTGTCATTATGCAAAGATATTTCCGCGGCAGGTTAAGGGAGGTGCAGAATTTCCCCAAGTTCTTGTTGGCATGATACAGGAATGGGGAGGAGAAGTTGTTGACTACCCCGAAAGGAGACATTGCTGTGGTTTTGGGTTCAGCCAATATTTAGTTTTGGCTAACAGGGGGTATTCCGCAGCGAACTCAAAAAAAAAATTCGAGTCGATGCAACCCTTCAAACCCGATTTTATCTTGACTAATTGCCCTGGCTGTAACATGTTTATGGACAGATGGCAATACACCATTTCTGAAACCGAAGGCATTACCTACGATGATCATAAAAGGGGCATTCCTGTTTTGACCTACGAAGAGTTAACAGGGTTATTGCTTGGCTACAACCCATGGGATTTAGGTTTACAAGTACATCAGGTTCAAGTAGAGCCTTTGCTTGATAAGATAGGAATAGAGTATGATCCTAAAGACAAATATGTTGGTAAAACGGGGAAACAGCTTAAAGAACCTGAAAAGCCAATGAATTTGAAAGTTTAAAATAACCATGAAGAAAACTGATGTTATTATTATTGGAGGAGGACCTGCTGGCATTGAAGCAGCTTACGATCTTGCACGAAACGATATTCAAGTTATCCTTTTTGAGAAGGAAGAGGAAATATTTGGGCACATGAACATGGCAGCAACTTTATTCCCAAATTTTCAGGATGCCTCAGAAATAAGAAATATCTTATTGCAGAAAACTAAGCATGATAATATTCAACTTTTCAAAAAAACGGGGATTGCAAAAGTTTATAAAGAGGATAAGAATTGGCATGTTAAAACCGAAAAAGGAGAAGAGTACGCAGCAAAAGCCATATTGCTTGCCAGTGGGTTCAAAACTTTCGATGCCAAATACAAAGAAGAATTAGGCTATGGTATTTATAAGGGTGTAATAACTTCCGTGGAATTTGAGGAAATGTATAAAACGGGAAAAATTTTAACACCCTATGGGAAAGCACCACTGAGAATAGCCTTTTTAAACTGCGTTGGATCAAGGGATGAAAAAGTAGGCAACCACTATTGCTCAAGAGTTTGCTGTATAAATGCGGTTAAGTTATCCATTGAAGCCAAAAAGTTACTACCCGATGTTGAAGCATACTGTTTTTACATGGACATCCGTATGTCTGGTCAATTCTACGAGGAGCTTTACCGAAAATCGCAAGAGGATTATAATGTGAATTATATCAGGGGCCGAATCTCCGAGGTTTCGCCAACCATTGATAACCGCTTGCAGATAAAATGTGAAGATACCCTAAGTCAAACTCCTCTGAAAATGTCTGTAGACCTGTTAGTATTGATGATAGGTATTGAAGCCTCTGAAGGAACATCAATGATAACCAAACAGGTTGGAATAAATGGTGAGTATAGTTTTGCCAAGAGTTTGAGTTTGCATAGTGCTGATAACAGAACAAACAACGAAGGCTTTTTTTTAGCGGGGACTTGTAAAAGACCACTAACTATACCTGAAACTATGGCTGATGCTCGTGCAGCAGCATTGGAAATAAGTTATTTCTTAAAAAGCGAATCCGAATGAAAGATTTAGGATTTACCATATCGAAGTCGAGAACAATTGATCTGGATAAAGCGGATTTATCGGTTTATCAGAAAATAATCGATAAAGTTCCATCAGCAAAACTATGCCTTATGTGTGGAGCTTGTACGGCAACCTGCTCCGCAAGAAATCATACTGATTTTAACTTTCGAAAAATTCATTTACTGTTCCGCCGTGGACAGTTTGATGGTTTGGCTGATGAATTGGATAAGTGCATGCTTTGCGGGAAGTGTAGATTGGTTTGCAATAGGGGAGTAAATACCAGAGCAATAGTTTATAATATGAGGATAATACTGGAAAACCTTAACTATAAAAGGATAAAACAATGAACTTTCATCCGTTTGTAATACCATTTACTGCTGGAGCCGTATTCCTTTTTGCGGTTATAGTTTATAAAGTTTATAAATGGACTAGCAGTTTAGATCGGAAGCAGAAATTCATGGTTAAGCAAAAAATCTTTACTACAAAAACTATTCGTGCCATAATTGAAGTTTTTAGGGAAGCTCTTGTGCATCGTAATATTTATCGGAAAAATCCTATGCTTGGGTATATGCATATGAGTTTGGCTTTTGGTTGGTTTTTGCTTATCGTTTTTGGAAAGGTAAAGGCTTCATTGTACGCCGGTACTTTTTTTGAACCCCCTTGGTTGGCCATATTCTTCAACTTTTTTGCGATAGAAAAGCATACATTTTTGTTAAGCGCACAGCTAACCTTTTTGATGGATTTTTTGCTTCTAATTATTCTTTCAGGGCTTGCGCTAGCCATTATTAAACGGATGAAATCATCCCTGTTGGGGATGAAAAAAACTACTCAACATAGCTTATTCGATAGAATAGCACTGTCCTCTTTATGGTTCATTTTTCCTTTAAGGCTTTTGGCTGAGTCAACTACTGATGCATTACATGGCAACGGAGGATTTTTAACGGGTTTTATTGGCCAGTTAATACCTTCTGCTGCTGCTACATTTATTGAACTACCACTATGGTGGGCATATTCGCTTTCGTTGTTCTTTTTCTTTGTTGCACTACCATATTCAAGATATATGCACATTCCCATGGAGGTAGTTTTAATATTTCTGAGAAATTGGGGAGCAACGGCTGGTGAGCAACATTCAGGATACACAGATATTCAGATCAACTCCTGCTCTCGATGCGGAATCTGCATTGATGCATGTCAATTAAATTTTGCCGCTCAATTGGGTAATGTTCAATCGGTATACTTCATTCGAGATACTCGTTACAATGTACTAAGTGATGAGATTGTTAACAACTGCTTAATGTGTGGTAGATGTACTAACGAATGTCCAGTAGGATTGGAATTGACTCTAATAAGACAGCAATATCGAAATAAGGAAGAGATACCCGGAAAATTTTACTACGAATATACGAGAAGTATTGAAAATCAAGAAGATATTGATGTGATTTACTATGCTGGCTGTATGACCCATTTAACTCCTAGCATAATTCACTCAATGAAAAAAATATTTGTAAGTGCTCAGGTCAGCTACTGGTTTATGGACGAAGATAAAGGCGTTTGCTGTGGCCGTCCAATGAGGCAACAAGGCTTTGTTCAGCAAGCAAAAAATTTGGTCATTAAAAACTCAAGAATGATCAACTCATCAAAAGCAAAACTACTCGTTACTTCTTGCCCAATTTGCTATAAATCGTTCAAAGAAGAGTATAATTTGAATATACCTGTAATGCACCACACTGAATACATTGATAAGTTGATAACCAGTAGAAGAATCAAGTTAAAGCCAACAAATATCACAGCCGTTTATCACGATCCTTGCGAACTGGGAAGAGGTGCAGGCATATATGAGCAACCACGAAATATCTTGAAAAACTTCTCTCTCCTTGTTCCAAATTTCGAGAAAGAGAATAGCCTTTGCTGTGGAGGAAGCCTATCAAATGCCATTCTCGATCTTAGGCTCCAGCTTAAAATTCGCGATCATGCATTGGACGAACTTACAAAAGAAAAACCAGACGTTCTTGTTACTGCATGTCCGTTATGCAAGAAATCATTTGTTCATGGTAATAAGGCAGCAGTAATGGACATTGCTGAAATTGTTGCAAAAAATATATTAACAAGCAAAAAAGTAAATGAGAAAGTATTTTCAGATGAACTTCACGGGGTTCTTATAAATGAATAATTAATTTTGCTTCTTTACCTTAGTGAAATGAGTTTGTCTGAGGTACATGTTTCAACAATAATAATTTCGATTCATGCAACAGAACAAGTATTATTTAGAGTGTAAAAACTGCAAACAGATAACGCCCAGTTTTAAACAATGGTTTGAGCAAAATCAACATTGCCCCAATTGTAAAAGCAAGCACTCAGAGGTTTGGTATAATAGCGACTACAAAAAGTTATCTTCATATCTTAAGGGAGCCCCAAGCAGCTTTTGGCATTATTTTGACTATTTACCGCTAATCAACCGCCAGAATATAGTTTCATGTAATGAAGGAGCAATCCCTTTGGAAAGATGGTCGTTCCTTGAAGAGTATGCAGAGAAAAATCATGGGGTAAAATGTGAAGTGTGGGTTTATAGAAACGATCTAAATGGTGGAACCGGTACCTTCAAAGATGTTGCGGCATCGCTTGCCGCTAGTTTGTTTAAAGAACATAACATTCAGCATTACATTGTAGCCTCTACGGGGAATACAGCTACTTCTTACAGTAAATACTTAGCACTTGGCGATATATTATGCTCTGTATTTATACCCGATAATGCCCTAATAGCATCCGAAGCGGTAATAAGCGCATATTGTCAAAAAGTGTATAGGGTTACAGGAGACTATGCCAAAGCAAAGGTTATTGCAGCAGAATTTGCAAAGCAGAACCATATATTAATTTCATCTGGGAATATTGATCCTATTCGTGTTGAGGCTAAAAAAACAATGGTTTTCGAATGGTTAAGGCAGATGAAAAAATTTCCAGATGTTTACATTCAGGCTATCAGTGGTGGTACTGGACCCATTGCCATAGACAAGGGAGTTAGAGAGATAGAAAATGTGTTTCCTCATATAAAAAATCCAAGGTTTTTAATGGTGCAACCCGATAAGTGTGATCCTATGGTACAGGCATGGGAGAATGCAGAAAAAAATAATTTCCCTTCTGGTTTTGAAAAGGAATATCCCATTCTCGATGCACCCCAAACAGCTGTCCCCACTTTGGCAACGGGTAATCCTGCAACCTATCCCATTATTGCCAAACTAGTTGAAAAGACAAAAGGATCATTTATCAGGATTAAGGAAGATAAGCTAGTTGACGTTGCTAGAATATTAGCATTCGAAAAGAAAGTTTTGATGGGACCCGCTTCAGCTGTTTGTATGGCAGGCTTTTTCAAAGCCCTAAAAGAGAATAGAATAAAGAATAATGAAACGGTTTTGGTTAATACCGGCGAAGGCACAAGTCGTGCTCCCGATTTTTTGGAACAAATGATATACACTACCGATTACATTAGCCAGGTTCAAGATTGTAAAATTCATAACAGAGAGTCTCTTCGGGATAAGCTTTGGAATGCCATAAACGAATCATAACTTTTGATTCATAAGTATTGGAGGAAAAGGGGAAGGATTTAACGTAACTCCAAGTATGAGTGAAGTTTAAATGTTTACTAACCCATTTTTAATGGCATAAACTACCAGTGCGGCTGTATTTTTCGAATTTGTTTTAAAAAGAATATTTGAGCGATGCTTTTCAACAGTTCTTTTGCTTAGCAAAAGCTTATCTGCAATTTCATTATTGCAGAATCCTTGACAAATTAGAGAAATGATATCGATTTCTCGATCCGAGAGATCGTCAATCTTTTCGGGTTTTTCAGAGGTGTTTTTGATCAGAGTGATTAAATTCTGAAGCAGCATTTGAGAGAAATAGCTTTTCCCTTCGATGACATTGAATAATGCTGTGAAAACCTCATCAATTTCAGATTCTTTTAGGAGGAAACCACAGGCCCCCGCTTCAAGCATTTTAAAGTAATAGTCTTCATCACCATACATTGAAAGTGCGATGATTTTCATTTCTGGGTGATTTTTTAAGGCAATTTTGGTAGCCTCAACACCATCCATCTCTGGCATTGAAATGTCCATCAAAACTATGTCGACAGGAACAATTTCAAGGGCATTAAGAAATTCAATTCCATTAGATGCCTCAGCAACGACATTAAATGATTCGTGTGCATTTAATAAGATTTTAAGACCATTACGAAACAAAGCATGATCATCAACAATAATTAAGTTGTAAGTTTTATCTCTTTTCATACTTAAATGGAATCGAAATTTTAATAATAGTTCCTTTTTCGTCTGAGGAGTTTGTTACGATTTGTCCATTGATTGAGCTTATTCTTGAGAACATGCTATAATATCCCATTCCCTTTATATGAGGCTTAAATAGCGAATCAACCTCAAAGCCTAAGCCATCATCATGATAATCTACGTAAAGGTTTTTTGCATCATGATCAAGTGTGATGTAAATGTTTTTTGCCTCTGCGTGTTTAACTGTATTGCTAATTAGTTCGCAAATTACACGGTATAATACAATTTCAATATCATTATTTGGGCGGGTGTTGTTTAGATGATTAGAAAAATTTATTCTGATTGTTTTAGTGGCATTAATTTTTTGAATGAAGTTAGATAGCGCTTTAACTAAACCAAAATTTTCTATTACATGAGGGCTTAGATTGTCAGAAATATCCTTTATGGACTTAATCGCTTCGTTAATGATTGTATCCAGATTGTTCAGAATTTCACCTTTGTTGGGTTTTTCATCAACTTTCTTAAGAGCTGATACAGACATTTTTATTGTGGATAGCAAAGGGCCTAAACCATCATGTATATCCTTTGAAACTCTCGCACGTTCTCTTTCTTCGGCTTGGATTGTAACGGCCAAAAACTTCTTTTCTGTTTCACGTTTTTCCTTTTCCATCTTTTCCATATACTTGAATATTCTCCCAACAAGTATTAACCCTGCTGTTAGGCAAAGTGAGGCAATAATCCCGAACCATATGTAAAGCATACGGTATTCTTGAGGATCAAAATCTATGAAAAAGGGTAGTGCTTCAATTATACGTCGTGTTAATAGAAATGTGAATCCTATTGTAATTAAAACCCATGACACATTGTATTTAGTACGTCGGGTTAAACGTAACGATACCACAGTAGCAGCAATATGCAGTACTAGTGTTAGAAAAACCATTATCTTAAAAACCATTTCGCTTTTTTTCGTGAAGGTAGTTATGCAAATATATACTACAATTTAAACCTTTCAAAAGCCAGAGCTATAAGAATGCAAAAATGCTGGATCATTTTTTTAAATCAAGAGAGTTTAAACGTTCTGTATTCAAGTCAGGCCAACCTTCTCGTGCTTGTTTATGCATAATTATCACATTAACAGTTAGTTGATAATAATTCAGAGATTCCTGCTATTACTAATATTAAGTTAGTTAAACAGTTCTGAAAATTCATTTTAAAAAAAGTTATTAACAAAGTGGGAAAAAGTGGGAAAAAGTGGTTGAAAATGGAAATTTTTAATATACTTTTACTTTTTGAAATAGTAAAGTATGATTACTTCATTCATTGGCGATTACGTATGTAGGGTTGACGAGAAGGGTCGGATGCTTTTCCCTTCAGCCTTTAGGAAGCAGAATAAGTCTGTATCCCCAGATCGCTATGTATTGAAGAAGGACATTTTTGAAAGCTGCTTAGTTCTTTACACCATCGAAGAGTGGAATAGGCAAAATGAGTTGATTAGGCGGAATACTAATCCATACAATAGAGAACATAACCAGTTTTTGAGAGAATTTTATCGCGGAACAGCAGAGCTTATCCTTGATTCAAATGGACGGCTATTATTTCCGAAGCGTTTATTGGAAATGGTAAATGCTAGTAAGGATTTGGTTCTCACTGGACAGGATAGCCGTATTGAGATTTGGGCAAAAGAGAGATATGATGAACATAAAACGGATGAACAACAGTTTGCCCAACTAGCAGAAAAAATTTTGGGTTCATCTCCTTTAAGTGGTGAGTAATGGCTTATCATGTGCCTGTATTATTGGCAGAGAGCATAGAAGGGTTGAACATTAAACCCGACGGAACCTACGTCGATTTAACCTTCGGTGGGGGTGGTCATTCACGCGAAATAATCAAAAAGTTATCATCTAAAGGCACGTTAATCGGGTTTGATCAGGATAAGGAGGCGATGGTCAATAGTATTGAGGATCCAAGATTTCGTTTTGTCCATGCAAACTTCAGGTACCTGTCCAATTACTTGAGATATTTCAAAATTCAAGCTATAGATGGAATTTTGGCAGATATGGGTGTGTCCTCACATCATTTTGATTCACCTGAGCGTGGATTTTCCTTTCGTTTCAATGGTCCTCTGGACATGCGAATGAACATGAAAGCAGAATTAACTGCTAAAGAGGTCATTAATTCATACGAACCTGAAAGATTAAACAGCATCCTTAAGAATTACGGAGAACTATCTAATTCAAAAAGAATTGTAAACATAATTTGCAAGGAGAGAGAAAAGGGTGCGATTGAATCAATGCAAGAGTTGAGTGAGTTGGTTAGCCCACTTTTTCCAAAGAACTTGCTAAATAAGGAATTATCGAAGTTTTTTCAGGCTATAAGGATAGAGGTAAACCGAGAAATGGAATCTTTAAAGCAGATGTTAAATCAAGCGGGGAATGCTCTCGAAAGTGGAGGTCGGTTTGTGGTTATATCCTATCATTCGCTTGAGGATAGGCTTGTGAAAAACTATATGAAAACAGGAAATTTTCAGGGAGAGGTTGAAAAGGATTTTTTTGGAAATGTAACATCACCTTTTAGGCAAATAAACCGAAAGGTAATTATGCCTTCGGCTGAGGAAGTAGAGCGGAACCCGAGAGCTAGAAGTGCAAAATTAAGAATAGGAGAGAAAGTATGATTGATGAGCAAGGAAAAACCGTTGAGTTCATCGATGCTAAAGCTAACCCCAAGGAAGCAAAAAGAATGGGTGGTATTAGGAGCATCCTTAATGGTAATGTGCTGAATAAGGAATCTGTAACAAGTCAAATCCCTTACATCTTTTTTCTTGCTTTTCTAGCTATAATCTACATTGCAAATCGCTATAGATACGAGAAATTAGTAAGGGAAGGTCAAGCATTACAGGTTGAAGTAAAGAACCTTAGGGCCGAATCTATAACAACAGCATCGCAGCTAATGTTTATTAGCACCCAGAGTCAGGTTTCGCGACTAGTACAAGAAAAGGGATTGGGGTTGGAAGAGTCGGTAGTGCCCCCAAAAAAGATAAAAGCAAAGCTTTAATAGAAAATGAGATGTCGGTAAAGCGGGAAATACTGTTTAGGTTTGGTTTTGTATATGTGGTATTCATACTACTTGGATTGGCCATTGTGGGCAAAATATTACATATACAACTTGTTGAGGGTAACCGACTTCGCGCTGTGGCAAAAACGATTACCTATAAGGATATTACCATAGAACCTAACCGGGGAGATGTTTGTGCTATTGATGGTCGGCTGTTAGCCACTTCTGTTCCATACTTTGAGATTAGAATGGATTTACATGCTGCAGGACTTACCGATGAACTTTTTAATGCAAATGTTGATTCACTTGCATTTTCGTTGGCGAATTTTTTTGGAGACAAATCCCACTATTCATATAGGTCAGAACTTGTTAATGCCAGGAGATTTGAGCGAAATAATAGATATTATCTCTTGGGGCCAAGACAAGTAAACTACTTAGAATTGAAAGAAATAAGCAAGTTTCCATTATTTAGACTGAGTCCTAATCAGGGAGGATTCATCCCTGTTCAAGTTAATAGAAGGATTAAGCCACATTCAAGTCTTGCTTCAAGAACAATTGGTTTGGTAAACGAAGATGGAGTGGCGGTGGGTGTAGAAGGAGCCTATGATCATATACTTAGGGGAAAGGCAGGGGTTGGTTTATGGCAAAGAGCTTCAGGAAATACTTGGGTTGAGGTAAACAGTTCCCTGCAAGTGGAACCACAGGATGGCATGGATGTAATTACAACCCTTGATGTTACCCTTCAGGATGTTGCAGAAAAGGCATTGCGAATGCAGCTAAAGAAACACGAGGCTAGCCATGGTTCTGTTGTGTTAATGGAGGTTAAAACAGGTGAGGTAAAGGCAATTGCAAACCTCCGCAGGAATAATGATGGTTCATACTCAGAGGCATTTAACTATGCCATAGGAGAGGGAGCAGAACCAGGATCGACCTTTAAAATAGCACTGCTTATTGCGTTGTTAGAAGATGGCTTTATTGCTCTAACAGATACCATTGATACCAAAAAAGGACAAGTTCAGTATTACGATAAAGTAATTACTGATTCAAGAGAGGGGGGCTTTGGAAGAATTTCCATTAAAGAGGCATTTGAGTATTCCTCAAATGTTGCCATGACAGAGCTAATTACCAAATATTATAAGGACAAAGAGAAAAACTTTATTGATAGGTTATATGCAATGAATCTTAACCAACCATTAAGTATATCCATAAGGGGCGAAGCTCCTCCGTATATAAAATATCCTGGGGATAAGTTATGGTCTGGAATCTCTCTTCAAATGATGAGCATTGGTTACGAAGTTAAACTTACACCTCTTCAAATTCTTACCTTTTACAATGCTATAGCGAACAATGGCAAAATGGTTAAGCCCAGATTTGTTCATTCAATCAGGAAGCACGGGCAAACGGAAAGGATTTTTAGAACAGAGGTAATCAATCCTTCAATATGCTCAAAAAGAACATTAAAAGAGGTCAAGGATGTACTTGAGGGAGTGGTTGAAAATGGTACAGCAAAAAACCTTAGAAATACAAACTATAGGATCGCCGGTAAAACCGGAACTGCTCAAATTGCAAGAGGGGTTTCGGGGTATAGGGGTGATTCCGGTGTGAGCCATCAGGCTTCGTTTGTTGGTTATTTCCCCGCCGAAGATCCAAAGTTCTCCTGTATTGTGGTGGTAAATTCGCCTTCGCGAAGCGTTTACTATGGAAACGTGGTTGCCGGTCCAATTTTTAAGGAGATTGCAGATAAAGTATACTCTACCAATTCGCAATGGTTCCCTGAGGTTAGCAGAAAGCCTCAACTTGCTGAGTTGCCTGAATCAAAAAGTGGGTATAAGCCTGAACTACTTACCGTTTTTTCTTCTTTAAAGATTCCGACCGTTGATGATGCACCTGAACAGGAATGGGTAAATACTCACAGAAATAATGAGGCTATTGATATTAAGAACAGAACAATAGTTGAAAATTTAGTTCCTGATGTAGTAGGTATGTGCCTAAAGGATGCCATTTTCTTACTCGAAAATGCTGGACTTAGGGTGGTTGTAAATGGAAGAGGAACCGTAAGAAGTCAATCTATCTTGCCTGGGAACAGGGCAAGAAATGGGGAAAGAATTATCTTGGAAATGAGCATGGGATGATTAGCATGAAAAGGTTATCAGATATACTATCAAACATTCAAACTCTTCAAATTGAAGGGAATGTTGATATTTCTTTGAATTCCATATCATTTGATTCGAGGAAGGTGGAAAAGGGATGCCTTTTCATTGCAATCAAAGGGACACAGGCTGATGGGCATGATTTTATTACCCTTGCCATTGAGAAGGGAGCCTCAGTGGTGGTTTGCGAAATCATTCCAAAAGTAGCTTCGAAAGATGTAGTTTTTATTAAGGTTGAGGATTCTTCAAAAGCGCTCGGTGAAATCGCTTCGGCTTTTTACGATTTTCCATCAAGATCGATAAAACTTGTGGGGATAACCGGAACCAATGGTAAGACAACTACAGTAACTCTTCTTTACAGATTGATCAACATGCTTGGAGGGAAGGCAGGACTAATATCCACAGTAGCAAATTTCATTGGTGATGAGGTTGTTCCGGCTACACATACTACTCCTGATGCCATAGAGTTAAACAGGTTGCTTAGACAGATGGTTGATTGCGGATGCACACATTGTTTCATGGAGGTTAGCTCTCATGCAATTGTGCAGAAAAGAATTTCTGGAGTCGATTTCACTGGTGGGGCTTTTAGCAATATCACCCATGACCATTTGGATTATCACAATACCTTTAGTGAGTACATTAAAGCAAAAAAACAATTCTTTGATACCCTTACGCCTAAAGCATTTGCGCTTATCAATGTCGATGATCGGAATGGAAGGGTGATGGTGCAGAATACTTCGGCTAAGGTTTACACCTATTCACTTCGAGGAATGGCAGATTATCGCTGTAAAGTAATTGAACACCAAATTGATGGGATGCTGCTAAGCATTGATAATACTGAACTCTGGTGTAGGCTTATTGGCGGTTTTAATGCTTATAACGTGTTGGCAGTATACTCCATTGCTCGAATCTTGGGATTCGAAAAGCATTCAATACTAACTGCTATAAGCGGGATGGGTCCTGTTAATGGGCGTTTTGAACAAATTGTATCGGATAGCGGGATTGTTGCTGTAGTTGATTATGCCCATACTCCCGATGCCTTAGATAATGTGATATCAACCATAGCAAAAATACAGAAGGAGGGAAGTAAGCTAATAACTTTAGTTGGTGCTGGTGGTAATAGAGATAAAACCAAAAGGCCTTTAATGGCTCAGGTGGTAGTTCAGGGAAGCGATATGGTGATACTAACGTCGGACAACCCAAGGAATGAGGATCCTTCTGATATCATAAATGATATGAAAAAGGGTGTTGATGCATCACAGGTGGGAAAAGTCCTTTCCATTGTCGATAGGCGTGAGGCCATTCGAACAGCATGTTTGTTGGCATCGCCCGGTGATATTATTCTGATAGCAGGGAAGGGACACGAAACCTATCAGGAGGTTCAAGGAGTTAAACATCATTTTGATGATAAAGAGGTAGTAGTAGAAATCTTTAAAACCTTGAAAGCATGATTTATTACTTAGTCGATTTCCTCGATCGTTTAAATATACCAGGAACAGGGATGTTTCAGTATATATCCTTTAGATCGGGTTTAGCTGTAATAACATCGTTGTTTTTTTCGCTGCTCATAGGTAAAAGAATCATACAATACCTGCAGCGAATGCAGATAGGAGAAGACGTTAGAAACCTTGGGCTTGAAGGGCAAATGCAAAAGAAGGGGACTCCAACAATGGGTGGAATAATTATCCTTCTCTCAATCATAATTCCGGTGATTCTATTTGGCAATTTAAAAAACATCTATGTAATTGTAATGCTGGTTACTACAGTATGGCTCGGAATGGTTGGTTTTGCCGATGATTACATAAAGGTTTTTTTGAAGGATAAGAAGGGCTTGTCGGGTAAACTAAAAATTTTAGGACAAGTAATGCTTGGCCTTTTTGTTGGGCTAACAATGTATTTAAGCCCCGATATTGTAGTACGTGAAAAAGTTGTAAAAAGTCAAGGTGCCGAAAATGTTGAGATTGTTGAAAGCGAAATAGCTGCAACACAGCAACGTTTTAGCCTCACACCTAATCAGAAAACCACTAAAACAACTATCCCTTTCTTCAAGAATAATGAGTTTGACTACGAGTACCTTATTCCCTTTAAAGGCGAATGGTCGCAAAAATTGGCCTGGGTGGTATTTGTGTTTATCGTAATTTTTATTGTTACAGCAGTATCCAATGGTGCAAATCTTACTGACGGGCTTGATGGGCTTTCAACGGGAGTCAGTGCCGTTATTGGAACAACATTGGGTGTGTTTGCATACCTATCGGGTAACGTAATCTATGCCGATTATCTTAACATAATGTATATCCCTCACACAGGGGAATTGGTTGTATTCATGAGCGCATTCATTGGTGCTGCTATTGGTTTCTTGTGGTACAATAGTTACCCGGCTCAAGTTTTCATGGGCGATACCGGAAGCCTTGCCATTGGTGGTATCATTGCAGTTTTTGCCATTCTTATCCGTAAGGAACTTCTAATACCGATACTTTGTGGGATATTCTTTGTCGAAACCTTGTCGGTTATGATACAGGTTAGCTATTTCAAACGCACAAAGCGAAAGTATGGAGAGGGGAGAAGGGTTTTTCTGATGGCTCCTTTGCACCATCATTACCAAAAGAAAGGATTCCCCGAATCAAAAATTGTAATTAGATTCTGGATCGTTGCCATTATGCTGGCAGTTTTTGCTGTGGTTACACTAAAAATTCGGTAGAAATGGAAGCTCAGAAGAAAAAGAAACGAATTGTTGTTTTAGGTGGAGGTGAGAGCGGAGTGGGAGCCGCGGTGCTGGCTATTAAGAAAGGCTTCGATGTTTTTCTTTCCGATTCGGGTGGCATAAAGGCAAAGTATAAGGACGTGCTCAAGAAGTATAAAATTGCCTGGGAGGAGAATAATCACTCGCAGGATCTTATCCTTTCTGCCGATGAAGTAGTAAAATCACCTGGAATCCCGGATAAGGTACCTATCATACAGGAGATACTGAAAAAGGGCATTCCTGTAATATCCGAGATTGAGTTCGCAGGACGTTACACCAATGCCATTAAAATTTGTATTACCGGTAGCAATGGTAAAACAACAACAACAACCCTTATCTACCATATGATGCGAAAGGCTGGGTTGAACGTTGGATTGGCAGGTAATGTAGGCAATAGCTTTGCCTTTCAGGTAGCAGAGTATGAATATGAATACTATGTGATTGAGCTTAGCAGCTTTCAGCTCGATGGAATATTTTCCTTCAGGCCTGATATAGCCATTCTGCTGAACATTTCACCCGACCATCTCGACAGGTATGACTCCAAGATGGAGAACTACGTGAATTCTAAATTTAGAATTACCAAAAATTTATCGGAGGATGAATGTTTTATATTCTGTTCCGATGATGAAGTAACCACTGATCGAGTGAATCAAATAGTGTTAAAAGCACAGCTTTTACCATTTTCTCAGCAAAAGGAGGAGGGTCAAACAGCTTTTCTTAGAGATAATTCAATGTTCGTAAACTATAACGATAGCGACTTCAACATGTCAATTAATGACTTGGCGCTTAAGGGGCGTCACAACGTTTACAACTCCATGGCTGCAGGTATTGCTGGCCATGTTCTAAACATCCGTAAGGATGTTATTAGGGAAAGCCTTTCCGATTTTCAAGGGGTTGAGCATAGGCTCGAGCGACTTATCAAAGTTCGAGGCGTTCAATACATTAATGACTCCAAAGCTACCAATGTAAACTCAACTTGGTATGCGCTTGAGTGCATGGATGCACCGGTAGTTTGGATAGCAGGAGGTATTGATAAGGGCAATGATTATTCAGAGCTATTCCCTCTGGTTCAGGAAAAGGTAAAGGCTTTAATTTGCATGGGTATCGACAATACCAAATTACACGAGGCATTCGCTGATAAGGTACCCTTGTTGGTAGATGTGAGATCTGCTCAGGATGCTGTTGCCCAGGCATATAGACTTACAGAACCCGGTGATATTGTATTGCTATCCCCTGCATGCGCAAGTTTCGATCTATTTGAAAACTATGAAGATAGGGGCCGGCAGTTTAAACAAGCAGTACGTGATTTATAGAAAATGAATTGAGTTATGGAAGGAGTATTTAGCAGGTATTTCAAAGGCGATAGGGTGATTTGGCTGATAGTGATATTGCTATCAATCTTTTCATTGCTTGCAGTTTACAGCTCAACGGGTTCGTTAGCTTATCGCTTTCAGGGAGGGAATACGACATACTACTTCATTAGGCAGTTGAGTTTTTTGGTGGCCGGGCTTGCAATCATCTTCCTAACTCACCTAATACATTATAGGGTGTATTCACCCTTTGCCCCAATGCTTCTATATATTGCTATACCTTTATTAGTGATTACGCTATTTTTTGGTACAAATATAAATCAAGCGGCCAGATGGTTGGAAGTGCCAGGGTTGGGAGTAACCATTCAAACCTCTGATTTTGCAAAGTTGGCTCTAATAATGTATGTTGCTCGTATCCTCTCATTGAGGCAAAATGATATTAACGATTTCAAAAAAACATTTTTGCCCATTGCCATTCCCATAGCTATTGTCTGCCTTTTAATACTCCCTGCAAATTTCTCAACCGCATTAATGCTTGGTATTATTTGTTGGATAATGCTTTTCATTGGTAGGGTTAGCATGAAACATTTGCTTGGACTAACAGGAATTGCAATAATACTTGCCGGGCTATTCGTATACATCGCTCTTCAAACAAACACCATAAATAGGGTGCAAACATGGAAGAACAGGATAGAAAATTATGCACGATCAGAGGGTGGCGAAAACTACCAAGCACAACAATCGAAGATTGCCATTGCCACAGGAGGTCTTATTGGTAAGGGGCCAGGTAATAGTACGCAGAGGAATTTCCTTCCTCATCCATATTCCGATTTTATCTATGCAATAATAGTTGAAGAGTATGGAATCATTGGAGGGTTTGTGGTATTGATTTTATACTTGATTCTTCTGTATCGGGCTGGCTTAATAGTTAAAAAAGCTCGCAGAACTTTTCCTGCATTTTTGGCTATAGGCTTAACCCTTATCATTGTTTTTCAGGCAATGGTTAATATGGCAGTAGCTGTAAATCTTATACCCGTTACTGGACAAACCTTGCCTTTGGTTAGTATGGGGGGAACATCTTTACTGTTTTCGGGTGTTGCAGTTGGTATTTTACTCAGTATAAGTAGAAGTCAAAACAAAGCGGAGCTATTTGATGGAGAGGAAGAAGTTAAAGGTGATAATTAGCGGAGGTGGAACAGGAGGACATATTTTCCCTGCTGTATCCATTGCCAATGCCCTTAGGGAAATCAATCCCGAAGTGGATATCCTTTTTGTAGGTGCTGAGGGAAGGATGGAGATGGAAAAGGTACCTGCTGCTGGTTATCGTATTGTGGGCCTACCAGTTGTGGGCTTACAAAGAAAGTTAACGTTAAAAAATATCAGCTTCATTCCTAAGCTACTGAAAAGTATTAGGTTGGCATCTGCAATTGTTAAGAAATTCAAACCAGATGTTGTGGTTGGTGTGGGTGGATATGCCAGCGGACCTATTCTTCGGGTAGCTCAACGCAAGGAAATACCAACATTAATTCAGGAGCAAAATTCATATGCCGGAATTACCAATAGGTTGCTAGCAAAGAAGGCAAAGGCAATTTGTGTTGCCTACGAAGGTATGGAAAAATACTTTCCAGCTGAAAGGATTCTTATTACTGGGAATCCAGTGAGGCAAGGGCTTGATAGTTTAATGCCAAAGGCAGAAGAAGCATTAAAATTCTTTAATATTTCAACTAATTCAAGGGTAATCTTAGTTGTTGGAGGTAGTCTTGGAGCAAGGACAATCAATCAAAGTATATTGGCTGAAGTTGAACGTTTTGAAGAGCAAAAAGATACGATCCTTATTTGGCAAACTGGGAAACTGTATTACAATGACATCAAAGCGCAGCTGGATGCTAAGAAGCTAGAAAGTGTTAGGCTTTTTGATTTTATCAATCGAATGGACTTAGCATACTCTGCGGCCGATTTGGTGATATCAAGAGCGGGAGCTTGTACCATTTCGGAATTATGCTTAGTGGGGAAACCCACAATACTTGTACCCTCTCCAAATGTTGCAGAGGATCATCAAACTAAGAATGCAAAGGCATTGGCCATGAGAGAAGCGGCTGTGCTTATTACAGACTTCGATGCTCCAACTAAATTGGTTGGCAAAGCCATAGAATTGATATGTAGTTCAGATGAATTGAATAAGCTAGCAAATAATGTAAAAAAATTAGCACTACCCAATTCCTCGGTATCCATTGCGAGAAAGGTAGTGGAAATTGCAATAAACGATAAAGGTTAAGGATTGATTTAGCATGAACCTAAGTGACATAAAACGGGTTTTTTTCATTGGTATTGGTGGCATTGGCATGAGTGCCCTAGCCCGCTATTTCAATCGTATAGGTAAATTGGTGGCTGGATACGACAGTACCCCAACCCTCCTCACGGCGGAACTCAGCAACGAAGGAATTACAGTACACCATGAGGATAATATCAACAGCATACCAAATGGTTTTTTGGATAACCCTAACGAACTGCTTGTAATCTACACTCCGGCTATACCAAAGGATCATAAAGAGTTTAACTTTCTTTTAGGCAAAAAATATAGTGTAATAAAAAGAGCTAAGGCTCTTGGAATGGTAGCCAACGAGTATGCAACAGCTGCTATTTCTGGAACACATGGTAAAACCAGCACTTCCACAATGCTGGCTTACTTACTATCAAAAAGTCCTCAACGATGTGATGCTTTTCTGGGTGGAATATCAAAGAATTTCAACAGCAATTTGGTGTTGGGCAATAAGGGGGCAAATCGTTTAGTTGTAGAAGCCGATGAGTTCGATAGGAGTTTTTTAAGCATAAATCCACAGCTAGCCATAGTAACATCGGTGGATGCCGATCATCTTGATATCTATGATAATCACACCAAGGTAAAAGAGGCCTTTGAGGCATTTGTGTCCAATATTACTCCTGGTGGAGTGCTTATAATTAAGAAGGGTTTAGAAGAGATTGCCAGACAAAGGAAGGATATTACGATTTATTCCTATTCCGGTGAAGATAAGGCTGATTTCTACCCTGAAAATATGAATCATAAGAATGGCTTCTACTCTTTTGATTTGATTACTCCATTTGGGATATTTGAAAAAGTGAGCCTTGGTATTTTAGGAAGGTATAACGTGGAGAATGCCATAGCAGCTTCAGCAGCTGCTTTGATTTGGGGAATATCAGGAGAGATACTCCTGAAAGGGTTGCACTCATTTAAGGGTATTGTTCGACGATTCGATTTGCGTTATAAGAGCAAGAGGGTGATTTATATTGATGATTATGCGCATCATCCCAAGGAGTTAAGCGCTGCCATAGGGTCGTTAAAGGAGATTTTCCCCAAGAGAAGAATTACCGGAATATTTCAACCCCATTTGTACACCCGCACAAGGGATTTTGCAGATGAATTTGCCGAAAGTCTAAGTCAACTCGATGAGTTGATAATGCTTCCCATATATCCGGCCAGAGAACAACCCATTGCAGGAGTAAATGCTGAAATGATCCTTAATAAGGTTAAATGTAAAGTAAAACAGATTTGTTCTCTTGACAACCTTGTTGATGTGCTAATGGAGAAGAACATAGATGTGCTAATAACATTGGGGGCTGGTAATATTGATAAAGTCACGGGAGATATAGTTAATATGCTCAAAGTAAAGGAGAAGAAGTAAATGAAATGGAGAGTAATTGTATTCGGAGTTATTAAGTGGGTTATAGTTTTATCCTATGTGATTTTAACGCTATCATTTGTTGGCTCAAGAAATCAGCAAATTATATGTTCTGGACTAAATATTAATGTATCAGATAGCTTGCAAAACGCTTTTATTACAAAAGAAGATGTGAAAAAGCTAATTGAGAAGCATCATAAAAATTTGGTTGGTATACCAATAAGCATGATAAATACTTATGAAATAGAGCAATACCTAAAAAACATGCAATCGGTAAAGATGGCAGAAGTATACTCCAACATAGATGGAATCATCAACATCGATATAAAGCAACGTAAGCCAATGGTAAGGGTTATCAATCGTTATAATCAAGGCTACTATATCGATTACGAAGGTCAGATATTGCCATTATCCAGCAAGTTTACATCGCATGTATTGATTGTGAATGGAAATATCATTGAACCTTTCGAGATTAGCTCAAACATCAGAATAATGGACTGGTGCGATGAACGAACAGAAGATATTCCTCTGATATGCCAACTTTTTGGGTTTGCCAAGCATATTTCGCAGGATGAATTTTGGAAAGCTCAAATCTCACAAGTTTACGTTGAGAGTCCAACAAGGATCGAGCTAATTCCCCGGGTGGGTGCTCATACCATACTATTAGGGAGCCTTGATGGGTATGAGGTGAAACTTAAAAAGCTTAGGCTTTTTTATGAAACAGCACTACCCGAAGAGGGATGGAACAAGTATAAACAGATCAACCTTAAATATAGCAATCAAATAGTATGTACAAAAAAATAGATAATCATGGCACAAAACAACAGCTATTTAGCGGCAATTGATTTAGGTACCACAAAGGTGGTTACCATTATTGGTAAAAAGAACACAAACGGAAAGCTCCAAATTGAGGGTTACAGTATGGCCCTTTCAACTGGTATCAAACGTGGAGTTGTTCTCAATATTGAGGAAACGGTGAAATCGATTCAGAAAACGGTTGAAGATGTGAAGCTAAAATCAGGAGTTATTTTCGACGATGTATTTGTGGGAATTGCAGGACAGCATATTCGAAGCGTTAGAAATCGGGGATATATCAATAGGAATAATCCCGAAGAAATGATATGCATTGAGGATGTGCAAAAGTTAATCGATGATATGTACAGAATTCCAACCGATGTGGGTGAAGAGATTCTCCATGTGCTTCCGCAGAATTTTATAGTCAACAACGAGGCCGGCATAAAAAATCCTGTTGGAATGTCAGGGCAACGGCTCGAAGCAAATTTTCATATTGTGATTGGGCAAACTGCATCGGCAAAAAATATTGAGCGATGTATTAATAGGGTAGGACTTAAAGTAAGCGATCTTATCCTTGAGCCTTTAGCTTCGGCAGAAGCAGTGCTCACAGATGATGAGAAGGAGGCAGGAGTGGTGCTGGTTGACATTGGTGGAGGCACCACTGATGTGGCAGTTTACTACGATGGTATTGTTAGGCACACTGCCGTTATCCCCTTTGGAGGCAATGTGATTACTAACGATATTAAGGAGGGTTGCCAAATATTGCAAAGACAGGCCGAATCGCTAAAAATACAGTTTGGCTCAGCGCTGGGAGACATAGCCCCTGAGGATAAAATTGTAACAATTCCCGGGATAAGTGGTCGTGAGCCCAAGGAGATATCCTTTAAAAACTTGGCATATATCATTCAGAGCCGTATGGAGGAGATCATTGACACGGTGAGTTTCGAGATTGAAAACTCTGGTTACTCCGAAAAATTAAGCGCGGGGATTGTCCTAACCGGTGGTGGTGCCATGCTGAAGCATTTACCTCAGCTGGTTAAGTTTAAAACAGGATTCGATGTAAGGATAGGATATCCCAACGAGCATTTAGCCGCTGACACATCGGAGGAGATAAATGTGCCAACCTTCTCTACAGCAATAGGGCTTATCTTAAAAGGATTTGAACAAGTTGAAACCCTGAATAGGATTAATAACGATGATGATTTCAGTGAAATAGATACACTTGAAACAGAACAGCAGAAGAAAAAATTTGTTAAGAAGAGCGGTATCTTAGATGCTTTTAAGCGTAAGTTCAGCGAAATATTTGAGGAGAACGATGCCGAGATGTAAATAAATGATTAAAGTAAAATATTTGAATATAAAATATAGAAGCCATGACTGAAGAATTGATGCCATTCGAACTGCCATCACAAAAAGGATCAATCATTAAAGTGATTGGCGTTGGTGGTGGTGGTAATAATGCCGTGAATCACATGAACCATTTAGGCATTAAGGATGTTGATTTTGTTGTTTGTAATACCGATGCGCAGGCCTTAGCGAATAGTACAGTGGGTATAAAAATCCAGCTGGGATCTTCGCTTACCGAAGGGAGAGGGGCTGGCAATAAACCTGAAATTGGAAAGCAGGCAGCCATTGAAAACCTTCAGGATGTGATCGATGTGCTTGATGATGGAACAAAAATGGTTTTTGTAACTGCAGGAATGGGCGGTGGTACCGGAACTGGGGCAGCACCTATTATAGCCAAAGCTGCAAAAGAAATGGGAATTCTCACGGTGGCTATTGTAACGATTCCCTTTAGAAATGAAGGAAGAAGACGAATTGCTCAGGCAGTTGAAGGTATAGAAGAATTACAAAAGCATGTCGATTCGCTTTTGGTTATAAATAACGAGAAGATAAGGGAAATATACGGTGATCTTAAGATTTCAGAGGCATTCTCAAAGGCAGATGACGTTTTAGCCATTGCCGCTAAAGGTATTGCCGAAATAATAACCGTACATGGATATATCAATGTTGACTTTGCCGATGTTGAAACCGTGATGGTCGATAGCGGTGTTGCAATTATGGGATCAGCAATGGCATCAGGTGAGGGTCGTGCAATTAAGGCTGTTCAAAATGCACTTTCATCACCACTGCTTAATAACAATGATATTTCCGGCGCAAGAAACATCTTGCTCAATGTTACCTCGGGGATTCATGAGATTACCATGGATGAAATAGGTCAAATAACCGATTTTATTCAATCTGCTGCAGGCGAGGATGCCGATTTAATCTGGGGCAATGGCACCGATCCTCGTCTTGAGGAAAACCTGAATGTTACTGTTATTGCTACGGGCTTTGGTACCAACAGTATTCCTGAATTGTATTCCAGAACCAAGAAAGTGGATATTATCCCTCTCGATGGAGAAAAAGCTGAAAACAGAGAAATACAGCAGTCCATTTTTACAGTAAAGGATAAGTCGTCAACATCAACAAAAAAGGAAAAATTGCAATCAGATAGGCATCAAAGAATTATTGAGTTTGATCTTTCAACACCCGATTCGTTTTTCGAAAACCCCTATCCAAAAGATAAGGAAGATAAAAGCACTGAATTTGTGGTAAAAACAGCAAAACCAATAGCAGAGGATTTGGAGAAGGAAAACGATAATGTCTATCGATCTGAGCCTACACCCATTCCTGAAAAGGAATTTATTGATCAGATGGAGAAAGTCCCGGCATACGTTCGTAAGAAAATAAAGCTTGGCGAAATGAACTACTCAAATAAACCCAATATTTCTCGATACACTTTAAACCAAGAGGATGGCGAAGTTTTCTTACGAAACGATAATGCTTATCTTCATGATAATGTAGATTAGATGTACGTCAAAGTCTGCCATTTAATGATAGTTCATATGTGAGATTATTCATGTAAATAATAGTTGTGATCATTAAAAAAGTAACAATCATGTCGTTGGAAGAAAGGATAAATCAGGATATCAAGGCCGCCATGCTGGCCAAGGAAAAGGTAAAACTCGAAGCCCTACGGGCCATTAAAAGCGCCATTCTACTAGCCAAAACTGAGAAAGGTGGAGGCACCCTAACCCCAGAGGTGGAACTAAAACTGCTCCAAAAGCAGGTAAAACAGCGAAAGGAGTCGGCAGAAATATACTCTCAACAAAACCGACCTGAACTGGCTGAAAAAGAATTGCTTGAGGCAAAAGCTATAGAGGTGTATTTACCCAAAATGCTTTCGGAGGATGAGCTGAAGATCGAGGTTACTAAGATAATTGAAACCGTTGGGGCCAAGACTCCATCGGAGATGGGTAAGGTAATGGGAATCGCTTCGAAAACTCTTGCAGGTAAAGCAGACGGAAAGGCAATAGCAGAAATGGTAAAAGCAGTATTGGCAAACCTTTAAGGGCTTATACCATAAAAACCATTGCAAAGAAATGGCAGATACTCCCTGCTAGTACAAATAGGTGAAAAATACCGTGAAAAAAGGGAATGTTTTTTTTGATGTAGAAAATGATCCCAAGAGTATAGGTAACACAGCCAACTAGAAGAAAAACCAATGAAATAGTTGGTAAGTTTCTAACAATTGGCACAATGGCCATGATGAACATCCACCCCATTGCTCCGTAAAGAAATGCAGAGATATTTCGCCATTTATGTGTATAAAACCAAACCTTAAAAATAATTCCAGCTATAGCTAAACCCCAAATTATTCCGAAAAGAACCCAGCCTAAGGGGCCTCTGATGGCAACCAGAGTAAAAGGAGTATAGGTTGCTGCTATCAGAATATATATTGAAGAATGGTCAAAGGTGTTAAGATAGTATTTTCTACGAACATTCTTGGTGCCATGAAAAAGAGTGGATGCTATGTAAAGCGTAATCATTCCGGCTCCAAATATGCTGTAACTCACAATATGCCATGCATCACCATGTAATGCTGCTCGTGTAACAACAATGGCGGTACAAGCAATGGCAATTAATACCCCAATCCCATGAGATGTGCTGTTAAAAATTTCTTCGTGTTTTTTTAGTCTGTTTTTTGCTGTAGAATTCATGCTGGGGATTTTCCATTTTGAGTAAAAAAATGAGCTAGAAAAAGATCATTTCAAACCTTTTTCTAGCTCACAAATCTAATGAAACAAAGATAATATTCTCTATTAAAAATAGCTAATTATTATATACCAGTAATTGTGAAATCAACCCTTCGGTTTTGAGCTCTTCCTTCGGCCGTTCTGTTGCTTGCTTTGGGTTTATCGAAACCATATCCCTTTGAAACAACCCTATGTGCTGGCACACCCTGTTTAATGACGTACTCAGCAACGGAAAGAGCTCTCTCCTGTGAAATTCGTTGGTTGATCTCTGCTGATCCCACATTATCGGTATGCCCACCAATCTCAACCCTAACATTGGGGTACTCGTTTAGGAATTCAATCAGTGCATTTAACGACCTGAATGATTCAGGCTTGAGCGTTGCCTTACCTGTTTCGAAGTAAATATTTTCTATATCAACAGATTGACCTACTTCTATGGGTGTTACATAGAAATTACGTACAATACTGCTCATGGGAGCAGCTTTAGTTAAATCAACTGGTTCGAATCGGTTATAGAAATTGATAACTCTTGGTGTAAGGTCATAGTTATATCCAACAGGAAGTTTAAGTGTATAGCTGGCATTTTTCGAGTCATATATAAAACCAGGTGTTTCAACACCATTAACCCTCATTTTCACTTCGAAACCTTCCTCAAGTTGTTTACCTGTTTTGGTGTTGATTATCTTTCCGCTTAATGAAACCATGTTGGCATCCTCTCGTTCGGCAAAGATGTTCTGCTTAAGTGATACAAATTCAACGTAAGTTGTTAAATCAACCTTGTTTTCAAGGGTTTTGTAATTTTTAGCATTTACTCCCAGGATGTAGTTTACCCCATACGGTAATCTAAGGGTATAATTTCCATTAACTGGATCAATATAAACTGAATCAGCAATCTCACCATTTATGATTATTTTTGGTTGTGCTTCTCCCAGGATTGGGGTTAGCGAGCTGTTATCAAGAACTTGTCCTTTAAGTTCAACCCAAGGAACAGATGAAACATAAAGTGTAATTTCCCTTTCAATATAAACGGTTTCCTCTGTCACATCAATAATCTCAGGTGTTGCTGTAAAATTATCCACTTTGCCAGCGAAAGAATAACTCTCACCCAGTGGAAGTAGTGCTTGAAATGCTCCCGAAAACTGATCATACACAACAGAATCAGATAACTCTCCATTGATAAGAACCTTAGGATTTAGTGAAAGGGGAATTGGTATTTGAGTTCTGCTATCAACAATTCTACCTTTAACAAGAACAAAAGGAATAGCAGAAAAGTAAAGATTTTGCTTTGTTTCAGCATATTCCCGTACGTTGGTTAGATCAATATCAGTGGATATTCCATTCCAATTCTCCATTTGTGGAATCAATGTGTAAGAATGCCCCAGAGGAAGAAGTACCTCATAGGAAGCAGAAATTTTATCGATATTGAATCCAGGGAATGGTTCACCATTAACAAGCACCTCATACCCTGTTTCTTCGAGCATTAGGGTTTGATCGGACTGATTAAGAATTAAACCCGATAGCCTAACGAAGGGAAATTCTTCAAAAATTTTCACCCTAAAAATATCGGATTTTCCCAGTGAATTAGAAATGGAAGTGTAGTATGCCCAGCTCTCTTTAGCATTCATTTTAAAATACGAGTCCCAGTTGGCTGAATTTATGGTATCGGTTACCTTAGTTGGTGCCGACCAATTTCTGTATGTTTCATCAGTTCGTTCAGCATAATAGATATTGTAGTTATCACGCATTCCCCCAGAACCTCCAGAAAAGTATAGCCTGTTCTTATCAGCTGTAAGATAGGGTGCTTCTACACTTCTCATTTTTTGAGCATCCCGTGGGCCACCCTTAATGCTTTTTGGTTTTGAATAAACGTTTTCCTTTTTCTGTTTTGAAAGGAATAGCGAAAGCCTACGACCATTTGGTTTGGATGTAAACGAAAGAATTAACAGTTCTCGGTCGGGGGTCAAGTATGCATTGCTAACCCTACCCAAACTTTTTTTTGCGTACTTGCGGACTTTTAGGGGTACTGGTTTGCTCCAATCGTAATCACCTGTTTTTTGAATTATTGAAAAACCATTGGTTAGCCATCGGGTGCCCTTTTTATTATATTTCCCAAGTATTAAATATGATTTTCCATCATCAAGAGCTGAAAGTATGGCGTTATACCTACCTATATTAACCGTATTGGGAAGTCTGCTAGCTTCGCTCCAACTTCCATCATCCTGTAGGCGCGAATACCAGATATCCTGAGTATTATCAGCACCCAAGGTATTATCAGGATGATTTACCCTATTGAAGAATAAGGTTTTTCCATCCCTGGAAATTACCGGATTAATTTCAGAATACTCTGAATTTACAGATTTACCTAAATTTTCAGGGTTAAATGAGGTTTGAGCATAAACACTTATCATTGATATAGTAAGTGAAAATACTATGTATGCAAATGATATTTTTATTTTTTTCATATTTATTACCTTAATCGTTGTTATTATTGGGTTATATTACCGGTAGGGAAGCCCTTGAGGCGTTTTTACCCTTCCAAACACAAGGTTAATCCCAAACCTAAAGTTCAGATTTGTAAAAGATAGAGGATCAACTAACGGAGTGTAATAGTTATCTGCTAAAAGATATATTTGTAATGGACCAGGTTTTACCATCAATCCAAGCCCAAGATTTGTTATTGTCCTTTGGTTAAAGGATCCTGTAAATGCTATGTTAAAGGCTCTACCAATTCCTTGAGAGATACCAACCGAAAATGCAGGGTAGTTTCTTCGGTTAATTATTGAATAGAACTGGAAGCCAAGGTGTGTTCTCCTTGCTAGCTGATAATTGGCAGAAAGGTAAAACTTTGGGGGGAGCCACGTGATGAATGTCTCTTCAAACTCCTCATCACTGAAATTGTTACGAAAAGCATTGATAGTTGAGTCAATATCAATTTCATTTCCAGTTAAAAAGTCTCCAAGAGCGTCAATCCCTTCGAAGGTCGATTCGCCTCTAATACGATAGTTTAGAGTACTATCGCTCCACTGAATAAATCCAATATCGCTGAATGATAATGAGAAGGAAGTTCGCTGGTCGAACATGTAAGAAACTCCAAAGGCAAGCGATGCCCCAGGGTTTCGGAAACGGGTTAGATATGAGGTCAGCCATTCAGTATTTGAGAAAAGATCACCATTGGGCATCATATCTGAAGTGAGTGGAATTCCCGCGCTGTATAGTGTTCCATCGTTAGCAAAAGTATGATCATACACATCGTCGTCAATGGAGAGCTGTATTTTTTGAGGTTTTAGGTATAGGCAGGAGAGACCCTGTAACAAGCTGATTCTTCCCCCAAATGCCCATTTGTTTAGCTCAGTTGAAAGACCAAAAGTGTACTCTCTGTGCAAGTTGGCATTAATTCCTAATGATCCCATATCCATGGTTTCACCTACCATGTCAGCATTCCCAAAGATTACCATTCGGAACAAATCTCTTGGGTAATAAAGCGCAAGGCTATGCCTTTGCCTTACCCCAATCCAATAATTCCAGTTGTAAATTCTTAATCTTAAATGGAATATATCGAGATCGGCGTTAGCAAAGATCATGTTTTGATCGTTCATTGCGTTGGGAATTTTTGAGGGATCTAATCGTAAAGTATCATCAACCAATTCTCCAACCGAATTGGGCACGAAGCCGTTATGAATTGCCTGAACGTAAATTGATGATATTCCGGGAAGCCCAATGCTCAACGAATGCTCGGAACGAACAGTTGGAATTAAATAGCTGGACTGAAAAACGTTCTGAAACATTGGCAGTGTAAGTTCTGATTGCGCTTTCAGATTATATCCAGATATTATTAGGACTAAAAAAATGATTATTCTTTTCACGGTTTTAAAATTTTAGGATTTATCTCCAATTAAAAATCGTTAAGATCTACTGTTCCGCTGAAGTGTAAGCTAAGTTGAATGGTCATCTTGTTCGATGATAAAACTTTTATGACCTGTTCAGGTTGTCCACCAGTTGAAAGTCGATAGAAAAAGAGCAAGTGCTGTGAATCCACAATCTGATCATATTCCTCTTTAGTTAGGCTGATAGATAAGTAAGATGTACTAGGCTCAGTGGCAATCCCATTGTTATCAACTAGTGCGCTATTTGCAAGGGCAATTGTACCATCAAGAGGATCAACATCTTCGCTGAACACCAGATTATACCCCTCTTCAATAACTCCATCAACTTCGTTTAAACAAACAGCTTTAAACCTAAAGTTGAGCGGTATTTCATTGGTTATCTTGAAACGGAGAGTTATTCTAAAGTCATCAGTTAACCAAGTGCTATCGCTTATTTCGGGCCAGGAAACATCCATTAATGTATCACCAAGCAAGTGTGTGGTTGCCCAGCCATCCAGTGGAATAACAATATCAGTTATCAACGAAACCAAGCTGTTACGTTTTATGAAGTAGCTGTGGTTGTTTGTTTCGTCACCAATTGTGAAATCAGCCCCAAACTTAAGTTTATTAGGTGCTTTCTTGAAAACCTGATCAATATTCGAGTTATTGGCATCTAAGACTAGTGCAGTTTTTGCTGGAGGATCATTGGGGTTGATAATATAGTTTATTACGTTATTCCCTGTAAGATTAAGATCGTTGGGTCCAATAGATCCAATATTTATTATTGGAATTACCTCATTCTGATTATTTGTTGCTTCGAAGCTGCTAAAAGCAAGTGAAAGCGGTATGCCGTAGCTATTTTCGAAGTTCAATGTAAAGGATGGATCGGCAAAGTATTGTTCGGCAAGGATTGTTGAATTGAAAGCGCTAATGGAAAAAGCTTGATCGGCAATACTGAAATTCTTATTAAACTTACCAGTAATTATTTCAAATTCAGGATCGATAAAATCAATGCTGATACTTAAACCCCCAGTATAATCGGTATTAGCTGTATTTTCTGTAATGGTAAAATCAACCTGAATTAAAAATCTGTTGTAAGTTTGGTCGGAAGAGTTGTATAGATCTAGAGTGTAATCGCTGAGGGGTCTTGTATCGGTTGAGTTGCTACCTAAACCACCTAAGTAAAAGTTTCTTGAGTAGGATTGTCCCGCATTATTTTTAAGTGAAATAATGGTTAAGGAGCCAGTAATTGGATGGTGGAAATTGTTTACAATGTTCAACTCCATGTTACCCTTGGGGTCAAAATCATCTCTATAAAAAGTAACAGTTTTAACTTCCTGTCCGGCAACTATTTCATAGGAGTTATTCAATGATTCTGTTGTTTGGAAGGTCCCAAACCCTGGAATCAAACCGCCAGGCACATTGAATTCATGGTTGAATGAAGTGCCTATAACTGAAAATTGGTTATTTGCATTTCCAATGTTAACAGTATCGCGAACCACCATGAAAAAAACCCCAGTTTCGGGATCAGTTTCTACAGTTGTATTCGATCCGCTTCGTTCTACAATTTCCTTGAAACTGATGGAAGATTTTACAATAGGGATTACCCACGATTGATGAATGGGTTCAATGTAAATATTATCGTAATCGGAAGGATCCCAGCATGAAACCATTGCTAACACTATAAATGTTAGCAAAAAGAATCTTTTGGTTTTTTTATTAATTTTCATAGCGTTAAGGTTGTTTACTAATAATTACTAAAGCTAATTTAACTTATTTTGTGTTAGTATAAAAAAAATACAGGTTTTATTAGCAAAACAATAAAACAAAAAAGGAGCCATAAGCTCCTTTTTTGTTTTTTGTGTGGTTTGTATATGATATTAAAAAAACATTGAACGTTTATCGACTATGTCTGCACTTTTCTTCATGGCTTCGTATGCCTCAAAACCAGCCCTTGATTGGAATGAGTTCATCAACCTTCTTCTTTCAGCAGATTTATCACCTTCTTCTATATTTACTGCATTAACAACAAGGGCATATACACCAGTATTTCCCTTTACAGGCCCTGCAATTACTCCTTCGGGAGTAGATACGGCAGTTGCAATTACAGCGGGTTCAAACCCTACTGTAGGTAATGAAAACGAGGAGAAGGATATCCTTGAGGCTTCTGTAATTAATACGGAAAGGTCTCTGCCAATCTGATTAATATTATCATATTGGTTCATAACATTACTAAATTCTTCTTTCAGCATTGAAGCTTTTTTCTCAATGATAATCTTCGATTTGATATCTTCTTTAACTTGTTCCAACGGAGCAATTCCTTCCTCTTTTGCACTTTTTAGAGTGGCAACAACAAAGTTATCACCAAATTCAAATACTGGGGAGACTGCTAATTCCTTAGCGTTGTATGCCCAACGAACCATCTCTCGCGGGTTTTCTAATCCGGCTACCCTACGGTCGGACTCACGCAGATTTGAAGCGACCCTTTTGCTTAACTTTTTATCCTGAACAGCTTGGTTAAACTTCTCAAATGTATTATTCAAACCAGCAAATTCACTGGCTTCTTGATATATTTTTTGGTAAGTACGTGTACTTGGGATAACTGTTCGTTCAAGGATGGCAACTTGAATTTTCTTGGATGTTTTGCTAACGTCAAGTAAGTTAATTATGTGAAAGCCGAACTGGGTTTCTACTAAAACGATATCGCCCTTCTTCCCCTTGAAACAAGCATCATTAAAAGGTTGCACCATAACACCTTCGGGGAACCAGCCTAAGTCTCCACCTTGGTTGGCCGAGCCAGGGTCGTCGGAGTATTCGTTTGCAAGACGAGCAAAATTTCCTCCCCTTTTAGCAACATTGTATAGGCTATCGGCTTTTACTTTCAATAGATCATACTGTTGTTTGGACTGTTCCTTAAACCCAATAAGTATGTGCCTAGCCTTAACAGAATCGGCTATTTGAGCAATATCGACAATGCGTGCCAATTGATAAGAGTCATTTTCGAATATGGGACCGTAAACATCTCCAACAGTTGCTTTTGCTGCCCATTGATTAAGCTCTTCGTTTGCCAATTCAGAAGGTTTTAGGTATCGGTTGTTGAATGGTGTGTCGGAGTTAAGGTTAGTGAATTGTATTGGATCGTTAGCTTGAGCAAAGTCACCCTTAACGTTGTTTATCCATTCTTCCGCTATAGAATAATCATCTTGGGATGGTCGAATGGGGAAAACAACATACTCAACATCACGGGAAGCTTGCTGTTCAAACTCGTGTTCATTTTGCTTATGGTAATTACTAATCTCTTTTTCTGAAACGGATATTAACGAGTCGTTAATTGAAGTATATCGTTTAAGGACATAGCTGAAATCAACCTTCTTATTACGGTCAACAAGTGATCTATTGGCATGTAGATTGGTAACAAACATTCCCTTTTTGATTAGATTGATGTACTTATTGTAAATCCTATCGTTTTGAATTAAGTTTTCAATGTACAACCAAAAGGTTTTCTGAAGTCCGCTCGGATCATTCTCCATATTTTTAAGGAACTGGATGATCATAGCCCTATCCACTTCTCCAGTTTGCCTATTGCCAAATTGCTCTTTTATAATTGGGTGAAGATTTCTACCCTGAACCATGTCAAATAGTTCCTCTGGAGTAACAACAATTCCATGGTTATTGTAACTATTTCCAAGAACGTGTTCACGAACTATTTCATTCCATACCTCTTCGCTAATGCGCTCTGATGTTTGTTCATCAATAGCACTTTGTCCGGATACAGCTTTGTTTAGCTCTACGATACGATCAATACGTTCTTGATAATGCTGATAAGGAATTGATTTTCCTGAGATTTCAGCAATTTCAAATTGGGAACGGTTGAAAAGTGATCCTCCTGAACCTAATAGATCACCAAGTATAAATGCCAATAAAGCAAGTCCAATTACAACCGCAACAAGCGTCCCTGCACGATTTCTAAGTTTCTCTAGTGTAGCCATTAAAAGAAAATATTAGTTCAAAAATTCCATTATTTTTAAGGGTACGAAGATAGCTATTTTAGCGTTTCTCATGAATTCTCAATAAACTTTTTCAAAATATTATTTCACTATTTGTTTTTTGTGGGGGAAAAAGACGAGATTTTTTTCTATTAAACACTATAGATAAAACGATATTTTAAATGTATGTTATTTATCTACAATTTGTTATTTTATGGATCTTTGCTAGTTTTTTTTAGATAAACTAAATCAATACGACTTCCATCCATTTTGGCAACTTTTATATGAAAATCGTTGAAGTCGATTACTTCTTGAGATTTTGGAATACTTTGGTGTATGTTAAGGACAAAACCCGCCAAAGTATCATACTCTTCATTTTCTGGTATGTTCAACCTATATTTTTGGTTTAGATATCTTACTTCAAGTCTGCCAGAGAAAAGATACTCATTTTTACTAAGCTGCTTCTCAATAAAGTCGCTCAAATCATGTTCATCATCTATTTCACCAAAAATCTCCTCAATAATATCCTCAATGGTTACTAATCCGGCTGTACCTCCAAATTCATCCACAACAATGGCTATACTTTTTTGCTCTTTGATAAAAGAGGTTAGAAGTTTACTTGCTAGCATGGTTTCTGGAACAAATTCGATTTTAAGTAGTTTCGATTTAATGCTTTGTGGCTTTTTGAAAAGATCTTTGCAATTAACATATCCAACAGTATTGTCAATGCTCTCAGTGAAAACAGGAAGTCGTGAGTAGTTGGTATTAATAAAGCGCTCTTTTAACTCATCAATGGAGCTGTTTACATCAATGGCTTCGATGTCAGTTCTTGGAATCATGCAATCTCTAACCTTAACTTCGCTAAAATCCATGGCATTTTGAAATATCTTGATTTCTTTATCAAGTTTAACATCTTCGCCTTCCATAATTTGAGCATCGCCCACAAAATGATCTAAATCGACTTTACTAAAAATTCGCTTTTCCTCACCCATTTTAACCTTTTGCCTTAAAATATTTCTAATAAAACCTAAAGATATCCATGTTGAAAATATACTAATTGGGTAAAAAACAATGTAGAAAAATAGTACGGGTAAGGAGAAAAATTTTAAAAACCCATTGGGATGACTCCTAAAAAGTGATTTTGGAAAAAACTCAGCTGTAAATAGAATGACAATTGTTGAAAAAACGGTTTGAACCAGTAAAACTAATAAAGGGTAACTTTCTAATGTCTGTTGTGAGAAAACTAGAAGAAGAAGAGAGTATAAGAGGCGAGCCATTTCTATACCATAGACAACAAGTGCAATATTGTTACCAACTAGCATGGTGGCAATATATTGACCAGGGTTTCGGGTAAAGATTTGAATAACTTTCGAAGTGAAAGTTCCCTGTTTTCGTTCTAGTTCAATTCGAAGTTTATTAGCAGAAACAAAAGCTATCTCCATTCCCGAAAATAGAGCAGAGAACAGAATTGATAATCCAATTATTAAAGGGTTGAAATCCATTATTCTGGTTGATTCTCCCGATTTATCGGATATTTTTTTCTTCTTTGACGACGAAGGAAAAACATGAGTAAAGCAACAACAGCAAGAATAAAAAAGACGTAGCTGTTACTTAAGCCTGTTTTTATTGTTGATGAAATACCTAGTATTGTGCATAAAACTGATAGTATAACCCAGATTACTTCCATTATCATAGATGCTCTATTCATGGTTGATATTATAAGTTTGGGTTTAAAGTTAATAGATTTTTCATAATCTTTATTATTTCAGTTTATTCTAGATTCATCTAATCATCATCAAGATAAATAGTTCCCGAGGTTTTTTTGATAACCCAATTATCAAAGTTTTCATCAGAATCGAAACCCTCACCAAAGATTACACCATCTCCAGTGGTAATCTTTACCATATCATTTGAGTAAATGGTTTTTTTTGTTTCATCCCAAAAAAGTTGTTCCGTATTCAATATTTCCCCTTTTTTATTCATCGCAACAACGTTGTACTTTGCATTCCAAAGTTTTTTCTCATCATAATAAATTGCAAAATTGGCTGTTAGCTGCGACTCAACTTCAAGAGAGTCGTTAAAAGTATATACTGTAATTCCTTTAGGGAATTCGGTGTAAGGTTCTTCGGCAAATTTATAGTGCTGGGTTTCTGGTGCAATTACATGAAGTTTGGTTTGCCCTAGTTCAGTATAAACAATTTCAATATTTTTTGCTGTAATACTTGGAATCCTTTCCTTATCAGCAAAAGCATCAACCATTTCCAAGTCGGTTTTGCAGGAAAAAAGTAAAATAGTCCCAGCTAGGGCAGGGACTATAATCTTTTTTATGACTTTTAAAAAAATAATATCTGTCAATTGTTTTGCTTTAAGGTCTAGCTCTAACAGTTGTTGTTTCATTAATCCAGCATTTTACAGTATAGCGAGCACCTGGTTCAAGGTCTTGAAAGAAGATATCCTGTTGGGCTGGGAAATATTGAGTATAGATACCAATAAGCCTATCGCAATCTTCTGTAAGGTTAGGATCGACTTGCTTAGCCTTTATAAATTTATCAACAGCTGCCCAGTAAACGGTTCTTTTTTCAAAATCGTCGGCCCCGCAATTTTTTTCTGAGGCATATAGGTTTCCTATTAGCATGTAAGCATGTCCTAAATTTGGATTTTCATCAATTGCTTGTAGAGCAAGTGTTCTGGCTTGTTGTGGGTTTTTATATTCATTGCACATGATGTTAGCATATTCCACAAGATATACTGATTTTCTAATGGAGTCGCTTTCCAACTTAATGGCATCCTGATAAAATTTTTCTCCTTTTTTGAATTCGCGAAGTCCGGTATAAATCTTGGCAAGTTCGTAAGCTCTTGAAGAAGTGGGTTCATTGTTGTAAAGAATTTCGCTAACCTGCCTGTAGAATGGTGTTTCTTCGCATCGATTGGCGCTGAGAAGGTTGTAGGTTTTATTAACCAGTGCAATATCCGAAGGATTTGCGTTAACCCGCGGTTCAAAGATAGTAATCAAATTGTCGCAATTAGCAACCCCTGCTGATGAGAAGATTGCATCAACATTTTCTTTAACCTGGGTACATCTTATATCATCTGGCTTTTCCTTGATTTGAATATCAAGGTAATCAGCAAGCAGCGAATATGTTTCAATTACTTTTTCTGCTTCAATTTTACTGTTATCGTACATTGTTTTGGTTAAGTTCATATAGGTGAAAATAACCACAACAGATGAACCTTCTTTCTCTGTTTCAATAGATTCAGCTATTAAATTGTATGCTTCCTCGTATCTTTCGGGATCTAAAGCAACGAGATCAACCCCCTTCTGACCTAGCAAAACACCTCTGTTCCCAAAATATTCAATTCGCATGTCATATATCATCATTAAGGAATCAATAAGGACATTTTTACGCATGGGATTGGGCTCTTCTTCAATCCATGTTTTAACCATTCGTACTCCATGCACGTATGTGTTTTGTCTTGCAGCAGGACAATTCTTAAGCACGTTCATCCAGTGCTTTTTTGCCTGATTATAATTGCGTTGATTATAGTATTCTTGATACAAGGATAGGTTGGCTGCACATTCTTGCCTAGCTTCCTCATTGGGACCAAACTTTGGATCTTGTAGATAAGCTTGAGCATTGCTAATTAACGTGTTTGTTAGAACGAATGCTAAAGGTAAAATCCAATTTTTCAGTTTCGTTTTCATTGTAAATTAATTATTTGTGAATATTACTAGTTATATTTTCTTTTTACAAACCAAATGTCATAAAAGCTAAAACCAACATTTATAATTCCATATGTCTCTTGAACTAAATTGTCTTTTAGTGTTCCTTTTCTTCCTAGTTCAAAAGAGAAACTAAAGGATGAGTTAGTTCTACGGAACGGTAAACCTACCCCAAAACTTATGCCATAATCTTTTATCTGATTTCCATTGAGTTGTATACTTGTGTTGGTGTAATGGTATCCGAGCCGATAGCTAACACGTTTATAGTAATACCTTAAGTCGTATGGATTAGGTGTAATTTGAACCCCCCCTCTGAACGATTGGCTTTTAGTAAGAGAATCGGTAGCATTAAGAAATCTTGCATTAGTCCAGTCTTGAGTTCCGTAATCAAAACCAACCAAAAAATTATTTTTATAGGAAAAGGTAAACCCAGCCGATAAATTTTTTGGGTAATCAAGAGATCCTTTTGGGTACTCATTATAAGATATTGTATCATTTGAACCACCGCTGGTAAATGTTATATATTCAATTCTTTGAGCACCTATTGCTGTTTCATTATCAAGGGTTGCTCCAAGTACTAGTTTATACTGTTTTTCCGAACCGAAAAAATGGGTATTTTGAACTCCGAAGCTAAAGGCTATGTCCCTCACCATAACGCTGTTAATTTTTTGTATGCTGGCATACTGGCTGTAATCAGGAAAAACAACTTCTGAATTATATTCTAAACCTCCGAAAAGGTATGACATATTAACTCCAATTGAAAGATTTTTTAATGGTTCCACAGCAGCACCAACATAAAACTGAGAAATTCCACCAGAGCCAAGATGATAGTATTTTATAGCACCAATTTGACTTAAGATATCTGGACGAGTTTCTACATGTTTAATTCTGTATCCAACTTTGCTAAAGGGTTGAATACCAGCACTTGCCCCAAACCAACGGGTTACAGGGAATTGAATGGCTAAATGATGAATATTAGCAGTTGTGTTATAGTTGCTCTGTTGTCCCGATTTACTTCCTACACCATCGCCTTCAACACCAAAATCAAATACCAACGACATAGTATCCTGAGAAGTATATGATGCTGGGTTTAAATAATTTATCCATGTGCCGTTACGTATTCCTTGAGTTAATCCTCCCATCCCTTTAGTGTTGGCATAGCCACGAGTTCTCATCTCTCCAACGCCAAATTTTGAGTAAGGTGAATATGTAGTAAGGCTTTGCGAATTAGCTGAAAGTACGATCGAAAACAGCACGATTGCTGCTAAAAAATGTTTATTGCTCCACATTATGTTTAAGAATTCGGTTTAATCCAAAAAGTAATAAATTTGGATGCACAAAGATGCTATTTTTTAACTTTTTATCAAAGAAAAAAGATTCGCCTCCTGTAAAAACAACTTTTAAGTCGGGAAAACTTTGTTTAACCATATCAATATAACCATCAACTTCGTTGATTACTCCATTTAAAACGCCTGATAAAATGCAGTTTGAGGTATCATCACCAATAATGGGATAACTTTCGTTAATTTTTATTAAAGGCAATTTGGAAGTAAAATGGTGTAACGCTCTAAATCGGGTGTTTATTCCGGGAGAGATTGCGCCACCCATGTAATCATTATTGCTATTCACAAAATCGAAAGTTAATGCAGTTCCACAATCAATGGCCAAAGCATTTTGGTTTGGATAAAGGGAATTTGCCGCAACGGCAAGAGCCAACCTATCAACACCTAATGTTTTTGGTGTTTTGTAGTAGCTTTTGATGGGAATTGGTGTTGCAGAATCGAAATTTAATATGGGAATCTTTTTCGTAAATAATTTTTTTAAGTCAGGAATATCATGGGTTACACTCGAAACAATGGCACCAATAACTTTATGATTATTTATAAACTTCTCTAATAGACTATCTGAAAGTTTTTCGTGCTTTTCTATGGCAATAATTTCATCCTTTGAGAAGAGGGCAAGTTTAGTAAGAGTATTCCCTATGTCTATTATTAAGTTTGTGCCAGTGTTATTATTATACATTATCAATGTTGATGAGCTATTTATAACTTGTAAATACTTCTTACCAGCCTAACTTTCAGAATGCTAAATTATAAATCAATAAATGATTGACAAAATATTTTTTTCAAACAATTCTTTAACGGTTGTTTTTCCCTAAAAGTTGTAGAGTTTCGATGGCATGGTCAACTTTTTTTATGTTTTTAGCTATAATTGATAGTTTTTCTTTACCCTCCTTTAGCTGAAATTTTGATGAGTTTTGTTGAATTGAGCTGATTATTGAAGCAAATGTTTCAGAACGATAAAAAGGTGATATTTGATTTGCAATAAAAAAGCCAATTAAGAGATCATTTTTTAGCATTACTTTTTCCATGCCTAATGATATGGCTAACTGCCTTAGAGTAACAATGTTCAAAAGATCATTTAGCTGTTCTGGTAATTGACCAAACCTATCCCTAAGTTTTTCTTTGAATTTTAATATTTGTTCTTCGTTTTGTAGTGAATCAATTTCCCGGTAAAGCCTCATTCGCTCAGAAACACTATTTACATAGTCTTCTGGTATCATCAATTCCATGTCAGTTTCAATTTGACAATCGTTACTTAGAGGTTTCCATTGATTATGCGTATCTTTTGTTTCATCCTCAAAAAGATCATTAAATTCTTCGGCTTTCAATTCTTGGATGGCTTCATCAAGAATTTTATGGTACGTTTCAAATCCGATATCAGCAATGAAGCCACTTTGCTCACTGCCTAAAAGGTTTCCAGCACCCCTAATATCCAAATCTTGCATGGCTATACTAAAACCGCTTCCTAGTTCCGAGAACTCTTCAATAGCCTTTAATCTTCTACGTGCCTCAGGGGTGAGATCATCAAGGGGAGGAGTTATCAGGTAGCAGAAAGCTTTTTTATTCGATCGGCCTACTCTACCTCTTAGCTGATGCAAATCGCTAAGCCCAAACATGTGTGCATTATTGACAATAATCGTGTTGGCGTTGGCAATATCAAGCCCTGATTCGATAATTGTTGTGGAGATCAATACATCGTAATCACCACAAATAAAGTCGAGCATAGTTTTTTCAAGCAATGAAGGTTCCATTTGCCCATGAGCTACCCCTGAAGTAATTTGGGGGCAAACTTTGGCCAACATCTGCTGTATTTCGTTGATGTTTTTAACTCTGTTGTGAACGAAAAATACTTGTCCCCCACGGCTTACCTCGTATACAATGGCCTCCTTAATGACATCAATGTTAAAAGCATGTAGCTCAGTAACTATGGGATATCTATTTGGCGGGGGTGTATTGATTATCGATAGATCTCGCGCTCCCATTAAAGAGAATTGAAGAGTACGTGGAATAGGTGTTGCAGTTAAAGTAAGGGTATCTACATTAACCTTAAGCTTTTTGAGTTTTTCCTTTGCAGCAACACCAAATTTCTGTTCCTCGTCAACGATAATCAATCCAATATCCTTAAACTTTACATTATTCCCCAGAATGGCGTGCGTGCCAATTAGAATATCAATTTTGCCCTCTGATAGTCTGGTTAGTGTCTCCTTTTGTTTTTTGACAGATTTCATTCTGCTGATAAAATCAACAGTACAGGGAAAGTTTGCAAGTCTTTGGTTAAAGGTTTGATAATGCTGAAGGGCTAATATCGTGGTAGGGACCAAAACTGCAACTTGTTTGCTGTCAGTAACAGCTTTAAATGCAGCCCTAATGGCCACTTCTGTTTTCCCAAAACCCACATCGCCACAAACTAGTCTATCCATGGGAATGGGTATTTGCATATCCTCCTTAAATGCTTGTGTAGCCTTTACCTGATCTGGTGTGTCTTCGTAAATGAAAGATGCTTCAAGTTCTTCCTGAAGATATGTGTCGGGCGAGAAGGCAAAACCCCTTTCAGCTTTACGCTTCGCATATAGAGCAATTAGATCTTTAGCAATATCCTTTACTTTTCTTTTTGCGTTCTGCTTTAGATTTTGCCAAGCCCCTGAACCTAACTTGTATATTTTTGGCCTTTCAGTATCTTTTTCTCTATACTTCGATATTCGATGTAGAGCATGAATATTTACTAACAGAGTATCCCCATCTTTATAGTTAATCCTTACTGCTTCCTGAACTTTACCATTCACATTGGTTTTAACTAAACCACCAAATACACCAATTCCATGATCGATATGAACAACATAATCGCCAGGTTTTAGGCTCAATAATTCCTGAAAGTAAAGTGTATTCTTTTTTCCCAGCTCGTTCTTGAGCTTGTACTTTTGGTATCTTTCAAATATTTGATGATCGGTGTAAAGGCAGAGCTTTAAATTATGATCGGTAAACCCCTCGTGCAGTGTACTTGTTATTGCAGTAAATGTAACCTGTTGATTAATGTTTTCGAAAATGCTTTTTAATCGCTCGTGCTGTGTTGGGTTTTCGGCAAGAATATAGGTTTGGTATCCATTTGCTTTTAAATTAGAAATGTTTTGTCCAAGTAGTTCAAAGTTTTTTTGAAAGGCTGGCTGGGGATTCGTTTCAAAGAAAAATGTTTGGCTTGCCTTTAACAGGGGCTTTATTCCAAATTCAACGGTGCTGAAATTTTGTACCAATCCAAAAAATTCTCCCCCAGAAGATAACTTTTCGCTTTGGTTCATTACTTGATGTACTTCATTCATTCGACCCAGTACCATTTCCATATCACGGATCCAAATAATACTAGTTTTTGGCAATTGATCTAAAAAGTTGGATTGTACTTCGTTCTCCATTTTTGTTTGAAGATTTGGAACGATGGTAACTTTTTCCAACAATTCTTCAGATAGTTGAGTGTCTACATCGAAAGAGCGAATCGATTCTACCACATCACCAAAAAAATCTACCCTGTAGGGAAAGGAAGATGAAAATGAGAAAACATCAATAATGCTACCCCTAAGAGAAAATTGGCCAGGTTCGTAGACAAATTCAACTCGCTCAAACCCCAAATCTTCTAAAAAATCCATCAAAAAATCCTGAGAAATTTTTTCAGATAAGCTTAGGGAAATAATGTTCTTTTCAAAGAATTGCTGGGATACTATTTTTTCGCTAAGAGCATCAGGGTATGATACAATAATAGCCTTTTTTTGCACATTTGAACATAACCCGGGAAGTGCAGTTAACGTTTCAGTTCGTTGAACAATGGCATCGGGTAGAACCTGCCCGAATTGAACAGATCGTTTGTATGAGGATGGGAAAAAGTACAGCGGGGTTGATTGCAGAAGCACAGAAAGATCTGTATACAAAAACGCCGCCTCCTCCTTGTCATTTACAATGATAAGGTAAGACTGTGAAACAAACTCCATACTGGCTGCAATGATCATAGCATAAGCCGAACCTGCAAGCCCTTTTAACCTAATCCTTTTTTTTACTGATGTTTCTAGTAAGGAGAAAAAGTCTTTATTCGATACCTCATTTGAATATTTCGATATTATTTCTGAGAGTAGAGAGTGGGACTCCATAAATTCACGTTTCAATTTTTTCAGGAATTGCAAAGTTAGAACGAAAAGCGAATAAAAACACCAGGAAAAGAACATCCATTTATTTTAAATTATTTGTTTTACTGTTATTAAAGTTCTGAATAGCAGAGAATGTGATTATAATGTTGTTAAAGAATTCCAAAAAAACAGTGAACCCAGAATAATTTTATAAATTGATTTTTACATTTGTGAATAATATTAGAAGCACTTCCCAAAAGAATTACATATAGCATTCATGGAAGAGGAGATCAAGAAATATATTGATTTGGAGAGAGTTATTTATTCAAAAAACCCAAAACTCCTCAAAATACTTCCCCGTTTTTTGATCCGATACCTTAAAAGAGTAATTCATCAAGATGAGATTAACAAAGCCCTTAACGACTTTGGTCATAAGCAGGATGCTGAGTTTATTGAAGAGGCTCTGCGGATGCTAAATGTAACTTATACCGTTGATGGTTTTAACGAGTTAAATCAAAACGAAAGATACTTTTTTGCATCGAATCATCCACTGGGAGGGCTGGATGGTATGATCCTAATTCATGCAATAAGCAAAAAATTCAACTCGGTGAAAGTACCTTCCAACGATTTGTTGATGAACATTAAACAGCTTGAGAGCTGCTTCATACCAGTTAACAAGCATGGAAGTCAATTGAAGGAAAATGCACTGATAATGGATCAAGTATACTCTTCCGCTACTCAAATGCTTAGTTTCCCAGCAGGTCTCTGCTCAAGGAAAAGGGGTGGAAAAATTGAGGATTTAGATTGGAAAAAAAATTTTATCAAAAAGGCCATCATACATAGAAGGTTTATTGTGCCTGTATATTTTAAAGGAAAAAATTCTAAATTTTTCTATAATTTGGCTCGTATTAGAACTTTCCTTGGTATTAAAATTAACATAGAGATGCTTTACCTTGTTGACGAGATGTTTAAACAAAAAGGAAATAATTTTGTTGTAAAGATCGGAAAGCCAATCTCCTACGAAATGTTCGACTCGTCTCACACCCATCAATGGTGGGCAAATTGGGTAAAAAATCAAGTGTATGAACTTGGGAAGTAAAAAGGTAGTTGAATAATTAAATTATTTATGCAGTAAATTTGTTAAAAATATATTGAATGGAACAAATTATTGAACCGGTTGACAAAATTCTTCTCGAAGAAGAGCTTACTCCAACTAAGTTTGTCAGAGAGACAAATAACGGAGGAAATTTACTATATATAATTACTGCACACGACTCGCCAAACCTTATGCGCGAAATAGGTCGCTTACGCGAATTAACTTTTCGCTCTGCAGGAGGTGGTACCGGGAAAAGTACTGATATTGATAAATATGACACATCAGATAATCCATACAAACAGTTAATTGTTTGGGACCCTAAGGATAAGGAGATTCTTGGTGGATACCGTTATCATACAGTTGATTCCAGCAAGGGAGATGAGTTAAATCTCTCAACAACAGCACTTTTTAACTTTTCCTCAAAGTTTATTAATGATTATTTGCCATTTCTGATTGAGTTAGGACGCTCATTTGTTCAACCTCGCTACCAATCATCGCAGCGAAGAGAGAAAGGCCTTTATGCTTTAGACAATCTTTGGGATGGACTTGGAGCCCTTGTTGTTTGTAACCCTGGGGTTAAGTATTTCTTCGGCAAGGTAACTATGTATCGAAATTACAACCAGAAAGCGAGAGATATGCTTCTTTACTTTATGGAAAAGTACTTTTCGGATCATGAAAAGTTAGTTACTCCTAAAGAACCTATGCCCATTGAGATAAGTCGAAACGAGATGTCAGATTTGTTTAAAGGGAAGGACTATAAAGAGGATTACAGGATTTTATCAAAAGAAATTAGAGCGTTGGGTGAGAATATTCCACCTTTAATCAACTCTTATATGAACATTAGCCCATCTATGAAGATGTTTGGTACAGTTATCAATCCATACTTCGGTGGAGTTGAGGAGACAGGTATAATGATTACAATTTCTGACATATACCAGAATAAGGTGGATCGGCATATTTTATCATTTATTAAAAGAAAAATCCATTTTAAACGTTAGACATTAATTGCAATAAAAAAATGAGAGCCTTAGATTTTTAAAATCTAAGGCTCTCATTTTTTAAAAAGAATAATGTAATTATTCTTCCTTCATCTCCTCATCAAATTTCTTGCGAAATTTTTCCATATCACTTCCAATTCTATTGTAACTTTCGCATTGTGATTGTTGTTTAGAAAACTCTTTTTCTTGCTCAAGGTAATTTAAAAGCTCCTTGCCTTTCAGAATCCCTGAATTTCTTATTTTATTCATATTGGCAAAATAGAGATTCATGTTTAGGCATGCTTTTTCTATGTTTACCGTTTTATAGAAATAAATATCCACTAGGTTAATTAATGATTCTAAACGCATAACTAGGTGCTTACGTGAATCTACCCCTTCAGGAATGCTACTTACCACAATTTCAAATTTCTGTGCAGCTTCTTGAAAGTTGCTCTTTTTAGTATCGTTTTCAGCAGCGCTGAAGCTTAGCTCTGCTGCTTTGATGGCTCTTTTATCCTGCGAAAAGAGTTTCATCGGAGCAATAAGGCATATAGCCACAAGTATTATCATCACTTTTTTCATAGTAGAATATTTTTTTTTGATTAAGTAAAGTTAGGCTATTTTATAAACAACTTCAATGCCATTTTGGCAAACATAAATTTTTTCTTAAGAGAAAATTTATGGATCTTCCTTTGATTTATTGTTTAATCGATTGAATTCCAATGGTGTATAAAAAGTATTGCATGTATAAAATGGTTTGGGAAAAATTGTAAAGATTTTAAATTTGATTCACTCTTTTTTTTTTGAAAAAAGAGCCTTACATTTGCGCCCGCATTTTTTCTGAACAAATATAGTGAAAAACAGAGAAATTGAATTATTTTTTTTGGTTTTCAATAAATAAAGAATACCTTTGCGAGCCTTTTTGAGAGATTTTTTTAATTAAAATTAAGTTTATATATGCCTACTATTCAGCAACTAGTAAGAAAAGGAAGGACTAAGCTTATCGATAAGAGCAAGGCGCCAGCACTCGATGCTTGTCCCCAACGAAGAGGGGTATGTGTACGTGTGTACACCACTACTCCTAAAAAGCCAAATTCGGCTATGAGAAAAGTTGCCAGGGTTAGGCTTACCAATGGTAAGGAGGTGAACGCCTACATTCCTGGTGAAGGTCATAATCTGCAGGAGCACTCAATAGTGCTAATAAGGGGAGGTAGAGTAAAAGATTTACCTGGTGTTCGCTATCACTTAATACGTGGTACCCTGGATGCATCTGGAGTTGAGGGTCGCAATCAGCGCCGTTCCAAGTATGGAACCAAACGGCCCAAGAAAAAAAGTTAATTAACGATTAATGAGTTATTAAAAAATGAGAAAAGCTAGACCAAAGAAGAGGATACTTCTTCCAGACCCCAAATTTCACGATGTTTTAGTTACTCGCTTTGTGAATAACTTAATGTTGCAGGGGAAGAAGAGTATCGCATTCAACATCTTTTACGATGCCCTTGATATTGTTGGCAATAAGATGAAGGATGCAGAGAAGAGCCCTCTCGAGATATGGAAGAAGGCTTTGGAAAATATTACCCCCCAAGTTGAGGTGAAAAGCCGCAGAGTGGGTGGAGCAACATTTCAGGTACCCATGGAGGTGCGCCCCGATCGCAAGATTTCTCTATCCATGAAGAACATGATTCTGTTCTCTCGCAAACGTTCTGGAAAAGGGATGAGCGACAAGTTAGCCGCTGAGATCATGGCTGCCTATAACGAAGAAGGTGCTGCATTCAAAAGAAAAGAGGATATGCACCGCATGGCTGAAGCTAACAAGGCTTTCGCACATTTCAGATTCTAAACATACCTTTATATATAGGAATTTTTTTAATGAGCAGAGATTTACAATTTACCCGTAATATAGGGATCATGGCCCACATCGATGCCGGTAAAACAACAACTACCGAGCGGATACTATATTATACGGGTAAAACTCATAGGATTGGTGAGGTGCATGATGGAGCTGCAACCATGGACTGGATGGTCCAGGAGCAGGAGAGGGGGATTACCATTACTTCTGCTGCCACAACTACATTTTGGAATTACAATAACCAGCAATACCAAATTAACATAATCGATACACCAGGCCATGTTGATTTTACCGTAGAAGTAGAACGATCCCTTAGGGTTCTTGATGGAACTGTAGCTGTATTTTGTGCGGTAGGTGGAGTAGAGCCCCAAAGTGAAACCGTTTGGCGGCAAGCCGATAAGTATCGAGTACCCAAATTAGCATTTGTAAACAAAATGGATAGGCCTGGAGCCGATTTCTTCTCCGTTGTATCTCAGATCAAGGAGAAATTAAGCGCTCGCCCAATCCCAATACAATTACCCATTGGATCGGAGGACAATTTTGTTGGCCTTGTCGATCTGATCGAAAATAAAGCGGTAGTGTGGTTCGAAGATCCAAAATCACAGGTAACCCAGTACCGTATTGAAGATGTACCAACTTCAATGGTTGACGAGGTTAACGAATGGCGTGAAAAGTTAATCGAAGCTGTGGCTGAATACAACGATGATTTGCTCGAACGCTTTTTCGAAAACCCTGATACCATTACTAAAGATGAAATTCTTGAAACTATCCGCAAGGCAACCATTAACATGTCTATTGTGCCGGTTCTTTGTGGAGCTTCTTTTAAGAACAAAGGGATTCAACGATTACTTGATGCGGTGACTACTTTCTTGCCTAGCCCTCTTGATATAGGTGCTGTTAAAGGTGTTCACCCTTACTCTGAACAGGAAATTTCCCGAAACCCCGATCCTAAAGAACCTTTTTGTGGGCTTGCTTTCAAAATAGCAACCGACCCATTTGTTGGAAGGCTAGCTTTTATCAGGGTTTACTCAGGCAAACTACCTAGTGGTAGTTACATTTTCAACTCACGCAGCGGTAAAAAGGAACGTATCAGCCGACTTTACCAAATGCACGCCAATAAGCAAAATGCCATTGAGGTTTGTGAGGCTGGCGACATCTGTGCTGCAGTTGGATTTAAGGACCTGCGTACGGGGGATACCTTGTGTGAGGAGAAGCATCAAATTGCGTTAGAATCCATGACCTTCCCCGAACCTGTTATAGGTTTGGCTGTTGAACCTAAAACTCAACAGGATCTGGATAAGCTTGGGGTTGCACTCAGTAAGCTAGCCGAAGAGGATCCTACTTTTCAGGTTCACACTGATGAGGAAAGTGCCCAAACCGTTATATCTGGTATGGGAGAACTTCACCTAGAAATTATTGTTGACAGATTGAGGAGAGAGTTTAAGGTTGATATTAACCAGGGCGCTCCTCAGGTAGCCTATAAAGAGGCTATTACTAAAATCATTGAGCATCGCGAGGTGTTCAAGAAGCAAACAGGTGGTAGAGGTAAGTTTGCCGACATTATCTTTGAGATTGGACCAGCAGATGAAGGTTTCTCTGGCCTTCAGTTTATTGATAAAGTTAAGGGAGGTAATATCCCTAAGGAATATATTCCTTCTGTTGAAAAAGGGTTTAACCTGGCCATGAGAAATGGTGTACTAGCAGGTTATGCTTTGCCCAGCATGAAGGTAACCCTTTTGGATGGATCTTACCATACAGTTGACTCCGATTCTCTATCATTCGAAATTGCGGCACGTCAAGCGTTTCGTCATGCCTGTCCCAAAGCTGCACCCATTATACTGGAACCCATTATGGCTGTTGAGGTGGTTACACCTGAAGAGTATATGGGCGATGTGATTGGCGATTTTAACAAGCGAAGGGGGCAAATTACAGGGATGGAATCGAAGGGCAGTGCCCGTGTAATAAAAGCTAAGGTTCCGCTATCCGAACAGTTTGGATACGTTACCGTACTACGAACACTCACCTCCGGAAGAGCTACCTCAACAATGGAGTTTTCTCACTATGCTGAGGTTCCTGCTAACATTGCGATGGAGATTGTGGAAAAGTCTCGTGGTAAAATTGTAAAAGAAGTCGATTAATCATTTACCATTAGTTGTAAAATGAGCCAGAAGATCAGAATTAAACTAAAGTCGTACGATCACAATTTGGTGGACAAGTCGGCCGAAAAGATCGTCAAAACGGTGAAATCAACCGGTGCCGTGGTGAATGGGCCAATACCCCTTCCCACTCATAAACGAATCTTCACCGTGAATCGTGCCACCTTTGTGAACAAGAAATCGAGGGAGCAGTTTCAGTTAAGCTCTTTCAAAAGATTGCTCGACATCTACAGCTCCACTCCTAAAACAATTGACGCGCTCATGAAGCTCGAGTTGCCCAGTGGAGTCGAAGTAGAAATTAAAGTATGAGTTTTATAATTAATTATTAATGCAATGGCAGGAATAATTGGACGCAAAATCGGAATGACTTCCGTTTTCAGTGCCGAGGGTAAAAACATACCATGCACTGTTATAGAAGCTGGACCCTGCGTTGTTACACAGGTGAAGACTGTAGAAAAGGATGGATATTCAGCTTTACAGCTCGCCTTTGACGATATGAAGGAGAAGAGTTCCAGCAAACCTTTAATTGGACATTTTCAAAAGGCAAGAACCAACCCCAAGCGGAAAGTTGCAGAGTTTCAAAATTGGGACAAAGAGTACAATTTAGGCGATGTGATCACTTCTGAGATCTTTTTGGAAGATCGTTGGATTGACGTTACAGGAATCTCCAAAGGAAAAGGTTTTCAAGGGGTTGTTAAACGCCATGGATTTAGTGGTGTTGGCGGTCAAACCCATGGTCAGCACAACAGACTTCGCGCTCCTGGATCATTAGGCGCAAGTTCACATCCCAGTAGAGTATTTAAGGGAATAAGAATGGCTGGCAGAACTGGTGGCGATAAGGTGAAAATCATAAACCTTCGCCTAATTAAGGTAATTACCGAGAATAATTTGCTTGTTGTAAAAGGGTCGATCCCTGGAGCAAAAGGTTCATACTTAATCATTGAGAAGTAATGGAAATCAACGTACTTAACACAACAGGAAAAGAAACCGGACGGAAGGTTGAACTCAATGATGAAATTTTTGGTATTCAACCAAGCGATCATGCTATTTACCTCGACGTTAAACAGTATCTAGCCAATCAAAGGCAGGGTACCCATAAATCGAAAGAACGCGGTGAGGTTTCCGGTAGCACACGTAAGATTAAGCGCCAGAAAGGTACAGGAACAGCAAGGGCTGGCTCCATCAAATCACCTCTTTTTCGTGGAGGCGGTAGAGTGTTTGGACCTCAACCCCGCGACTACAGCTTTAAACTCAACAAGAAGTTAAAGCAACTTGCTCGCAAAAGTGCCCTTACCTATAAGGCCAAGAGCAACTCCATTTTGGTATTGGAGGATTTTAACATTGAAAGTCCCAAAACCAAAGAGATAACAAACATTTGTCAGAATCTTAACCTAACCAATAAAAAGTCTGTTTTTGTACTGAGCGAACCAAATAAAAATATATATTTGTCGTCCAGAAATTTACAGAAACAGAAAGTGGTAACCGCTTCATCTATAAATACATATGAAATAATGAATGCAGGTACTATAGTGCTGGTTGAGAGTTCAATTGATGTTTTGAACAAGATGTTTAAAATAGCATAAAACCTGTAACAATGAATATTATACTAAGGCCAGTTGTAACCGAAAAGATGGAAAAGCTCAGCGAGAAGTTGAACCAGTACGGTTTCATTGTTGAAAAAACTGCCAATCGGTTACAGGTAAAGAAGGCTGTTGAAGAGGCCTACGGAGTGAACGTAGTGTCTGTTAATACATTGCGATACGGTGGCAAAAGCAAGTCGCGCTATACTCGGGCAGGTTTAATTGCTGGGAAAACCAATAGCTTTAAGAAAGCTATCGTAACGCTTAAGGAAGGTGAACAGATTGACTTTTTTAGCAACATTTAAACGAAATGGCTGTAAGAAAACTTAAACCTGTTACCCCAGGACAAAGGCATAAAATTATAGGTGCATTCGACGACATTACAACCTCGACACCTGAGAAATCGTTGTTACGCCCCCTTACAAAGTCCGGAGGAAGAAACAATTCCGGAAGAACAACCATGCGATACATGGGAGGTGGGCACAAGCGTAGGTACAGGCTTATTGACTTTGCCCGCGAACGCGATGGTGTAGCCGCTGTTGTGAAAACAATAGAGTACGATCCTAATCGTTCGGCTCGCATTGCTCTGGTTGTATATGCTGATGGCGAAAAACGCTATATTATTGCACCCGCTGGCCTCAAGGTAGGCCAAACCATTATGTCGGGTACGGGAGTTGCCCCCGAGGTTGGCAATACATTATTTTTGTCAGACATACCCCTTGGTACAGTGGTTCATAATATTGAACTTAAGCCTGGGCAAGGAGGTATAATGGCGCGCAGCGCTGGAGCCTACGCACAGCTATTAGCTCGTGAAGGGAAGTATGCTGTTCTTAAATTGCCCAGTGGTGAAATCCGTATGGTGCTTACCACCTGCAAGGCAACCGTAGGAACAGTTTCTAATTCCGACCATGCACTCGAACGTTCTGGTAAGGCAGGGCGATCACGATGGCTTGGACGGAGGCCCAGAACACGTGGTGTAGCAATGAACCCTGTTGATCACCCAATGGGTGGAGGAGAAGGTCGTGCCAGCGGTGGACATCCACGATCACGCAAAGGAATACCTGCCAAAGGCTATAAAACTCGTTCGAAAAAGAATCCATCGAACAAATTTATTGTTGAACGCAGGAAAAAGTAATCTGAAAAACGCTGAACTATGAGCCGATCATTAAAAAAAGGTCCATATATAGAGTATAAACTGGAAAAACGTGTTCTTGACATGAACACTTCCAATAAGAAACAGGTTATTAAAACCTGGTCAAGAGCCTCTATGATTTCACCGGACTTCGTTGGTCACACAATAGCCGTGCACAACGGGAATAAGTTTATCCCCGTTTATGTTACCGAAAATATGGTTGGGCACAAGCTCGGAGAGTTTGCCCCTACTCGTATCTTCCGTGGACATGCAGGCAGTAAGAAGAAGTAACTGAATTTGATTAAACCTTGAAATAATGGGTGCAAGAAAACGCATAAAAGCAGAAAAAATTAAGGAGGAGAAAAGCAAAAAGGCATTCGCAATTTTGCGCAATTGCCCAACATCTCCTCGTAAAATGCGATTAGTTGTTGACTTAGTACGTGGAAAACAAGTTAATAACGCCTTGGATATACTTCGCTTTACCCCTAAGGAGGCTGCAGTGAGAGTTGAAAAACTTCTACTTTCGGCCGTTGCCAACTGGCAAGCAAAGAATGAAGGCGTTAGGCTTGAGGAAGCAAATCTGTTTGTGAAGGAAATATTCGTTGATCAGGGAAGAATGCTTAAGCGCATTAGAACAGCCCCTCAGGGTCGTGCCCACAGAATCAGGAAGCATTCCAACCACGTTACAGTAGTTGTTGACAGTGCAGTTATTAACGATACTCAAAACACACAGAGTTAGATGGGACAGAAAGTTAATCCAATAGGAAATAGGCTTGGAATCATAAAAGGATGGGATTCCAACTGGTACGGTGGAAACAAATACGCTCAGAAGCTTGTTGAGGATGGACAGATTCGCGATTATCTTAACGCAAGGTTATCCAAGGCAAGTGTTTCAAAAATAGTAGTGGAGCGTACACTGAAACTTATCACCGTAACCGTTCATACGGCTCGTCCCGGTATTATCATCGGTAAAGGTGGACAGGAAGTGGATAAGCTAAAGGAAGAGCTTAAAAACATTACTGGCAAAGAGGTTCAAATCAACATCTTTGAGGTGAAGCGTCCCGAACTCGATGCAACTATCGTGGCAGCTAACATTGCTCGACAAGTTGAAGGTCGAATTTCGTACCGTCGTGCTATAAAAATGGCCATAGCCTCTACCATGAGGATGGGAGCAGAAGGCATTAAGGTACAGATATCAGGACGTTTGGGAGGAGCCGAGATGGCTCGTTCCGAAACCTACAAGGATGGTAGAATACCCCTTCATACTTTTCGTGCTGATATAGATTATGCACTTGGCGAAGCGCTTACAAAAGTAGGGTTAATAGGCATTAAGGTTTGGATTTGCAATGGGGAAGTTTATGGAAAGCGCGATCTATCTCCAAACATGGGGAAAAGCGCTTCAGCTACTCCGGGACAGCATCCAGGAGGCAACAAACCCCGCGGCGGTTTTCGCAAGAAGAGGAAGTAATTAATAGCATTTAAAAGATATTTGGAGATGTTACAGCCAAAGAAAACAAAATTCAGAAGGCAGCAGAAAGGACGCATGAAGGGAAATGCCCAGCGAGGCAACCAGTTAGCGTTTGGCTCTTTTGGAATTAAGTCCTTGGAGACCACATGGATTACAGGACGTCAAATTGAAGCTGCCCGTCAGGCCGTGACACGTTATATGAAACGTGAAGGTCAGATATGGATACGCATATTCCCCGACAAGCCTATTACTAAAAAACCAGCCGAAGTTCGAATGGGAAAAGGAAAAGGTGCGCCAGAGGGATTTGTTGCCCCAGTTACTCCAGGCAGAATAATTATCGAAGCCGAGGGAGTACCCTACGAAGTGGCAAAGGAAGCTTTACGCCTTGCAGCACAAAAGTTGCCTGTGACCACTAAATTTATTGTACGTCGCGATTATTCAGAAACTGAAAACTAGGTGAGCCATGAAATCAACAGAGATAAGAGAACTTACCATTAAGGAGCTTGAGGAGCGCATAGAAACACATGAAGCTCAACTTCAGAAGTTAAGGATGAATCATGCAGTTTCACCTCTTGATAATCCTATGAAACTAAAAGAGATGCGTAAAACCATCGCAAGGATGAAAACCATTCTGAGTGAACGTACAAAAGTACAGAATCAGTAAAGCCAACATTTACAATGGAAAATAAACGCAATTTACGAAAAGAAAGGATAGGCATGGTGGTTAGCAATAAGATGCAAAAATCTATTGTTGTTGCCGTGAAGAGAAAAGTTAAACACCCTATCTATGGCAAGTTTGTGAACCGAACCACTAAGTTCTATGCACACGACGAGAACAATACTTGCAATATTGGCGATACCGTTCGGATAATGGAAACCAGACCCTTGAGTAAAACCAAGTGCTGGAGATTAGTTGAAATCATTGAAAGAGCTAAGTAGCCATGATACAACAAGAAAGTAGACTGTTAGTTGCTGATAATAGCGGAGCCAAAGAAGTGCTTTGTATCCGTGTTCTCGGTGGAACCGGTAGACGCTATGCTCGCATAGGTGATAAAATAGTGGTTACCGTGAAAAGCGCAATCCCTAGCGGAGAAGTGAAGAAGGGTACTGTTACCAAAGCAGTGGTAGTGAGGACTAAAAAAGAGCTTCGCCGCCCAGATGGTAGCTACATCCGCTTTGATGATAACGCCTGTGTATTGTTAAACAACCAGGGCGAAATACGTGGAACCCGTATCTTTGGGCCAGTTGCAAGAGAACTTCGTGACAAGTACATGAAGATTGTTTCCCTTGCCCCTGAGGTACTGTAATCTGATTAATAGTAATCCCAATGAACAAGAAGTTACATATTAAGAAAGGGGATCTGGTATTCGTTAATGCAGGCGAATACAAAGGGCAGCAGGGCAAAGTGCTGGAGGTATTTGTTGATAAAAGTCGTGCTATTGTAGAAGGTGTGAACATTATATCAAAGCATACTAAGCCTAATGCTAAGCAGCCACAAGGGGGAATTGTAAAAAAAGAAGCCCCCATCCATATCTCGAACCTTATGCTGGTAGATCCCTCCAGCGGAAAGTCGACCCGAATTGGGCGCCGGCGCAACGAGAGTGGGAAATTAGTTCGTTACTCAAAAAAATCAGGGGAGGAGCTTAAGTGATGAAATACGTACCTAATCTTAAAAAGAAATATTACGAGGAGATTATCCCTGCACTTACTAAAGAGTATGGATATAAGAGCGTTATGCAGGTTCCTAAGTTGAGCAAAATTGTCATTAACCAAGGTGTTGGACAGGCAGTTGCCGATAAGAAGCTTATTGAGCAAGCTCAGGAAGAACTCTCGCTAATTGCTGGACAAAAAGCAGTACAAACCATCTCCCGTAAGGATATATCCAATTTCAAGCTGCGCAAGAATATGCCCATTGGCATTAAGGTTACCCTTAGGCGCGAACGAATGTACGAATTTTTGGAGAGGCTTGTAAGCGTTTCACTACCGCGAATCCGCGACTTCAAAGGAGTAGGAGATAAGCTTGACGGTCGAGGAAATTATACTCTTGGTATTCAAGAGCATATTATCTTTCCTGAGATCGACATTGATAAGATTAATAAGATTTTAGGAGTTGAGATTACCTTTGTGACCTCAACCGAGAACGACGAAGAAGCTTACGCATTACTTCGCGAATTCGGAATTCCTTTTAAAAATGCTAAAAAGAACTAGGGTATGGCAAAAGAATCAATGAAAGCCCGTGAGGTAAAGCGTGCAAAGCTTGCCGCAAAGTATGCAGAGAAGCGAGCAAAACTCAAGGCTGAAGGCGATTGGGTGGCATTACAGAAGTTACCTAGGAACTCAAACCCCATAAGGTTGAGAAACCGTTGTACGGTTACTGGAAGGCCACGTGGTTATATGCGTCAGTTTGGTATTAGCCGTATTACCTTCAGAGAAATGGCTTCCAAGGGTTTAATCCCTGGTGTTAAGAAAGCTAGCTGGTAAACAAATTAACAAATTTACAGAAATGGTTACTGACCCAATTGCAGATTACTTGACCCGAATTAGAAATGCCATTATGGCAAAACATCGGATCGTGGAGATACCTGCCTCAAACTTGAAGAAGGATATAACTAAAATCCTTTTTGACAAAGGATATATCCTTAACTATAAATTTGAAGAGGATGACAAGCAGGGAATGATAAAAATTGCGCTTAAATACCACCCCGCTACAAAGGTTAACGCAATTAAGCACATAGAACGAGTGAGCCGCCCTGGCCTAAGAAAATATGTTGGGGTAGAGGAGCTTCCACGAGTTCTTAATGGTTTAGGAATTGCGGTTTTATCTACCTCAAAGGGGGTAATGAGCGATAAGGAAGCACGTGTCCAAAAAATTGGAGGAGAAGTGCTTTGCTATGTTTACTAATACTTATAACGACAAATAGAAATGTCTAGAATTGGAAAAAAACCTGTAAACTTACCACAGGGTGTAAGCGTTAAAGTTGGCGCTGATAATGTGGTGAGCGTTAAAGGCCCTCTGGGTGAATTGTCACAATCAGTTGATCCGGACATCACCGTAAAAGTGGAGGGAGATTCTGTTGTCATCACCAGGCCAACAGAACAGAAACGTCATCGTTCCATGCATGGACTGTACCGTTCGCTAATCAATAACATGGTTATTGGTGTTTCAAAGGGATGGACAATCCAACAAGAACTTGTGGGTGTAGGATATAAAGCGGAAGCAAAAGGGCAAATCCTAGAGTTGAGCCTTGGATTTTCGCACGATATTCATTTTCAACTTCCTAAAGAAGTTTCGGTTGAAGCTGTCACTGAACGTAGGAGTAACCCAATTATCACCCTTAAGAGTGTTGATAAGCAGCTACTTGGTGTAGTTGCCGCTAAGATTCGCTCATTCCGGAAACCAGAACCATACAAAGGAAAGGGAATTCGATTTGTGGGCGAGAATGTGAGGAGAAAGTCTGGTAAATCAGCTAGTGTATAACCTGTTAAAACTGTAAGGAAATGGCTCTAAGTAAACAAGAGAGAAGACTTCGAATACGGATGAGGATTCGTAAGAAATTGTACGGCACTGCCGAAAGACCTCGTTTATCAGTGTTCAGGAGTAACAAGCAGATTAGCGTACAGGTTATTGACGACGAAAATGGCGTTACCCTCGCTTCTGCTACATCGAGAATTAAAGAAATTGCTGAGCAAGCAAAAATTACTAAAACCGAACAAGCCCGCCTTGTAGGAAAATTGGCTGCTAAAAATGCCCTTGAAAAAGGAATTACCAATGTGGTCTTCGACCGTAGTGGATACCTTTATCATGGTCGTGTTAAGGCTTTAGCCGAAGCTGCAAGAGAAGGTGGACTTAAATTCTAGTATACGATGTCAACAAATGCAAATATTCGTAAAGTAAAAACAGTCGACCTTGAACTCAAGGATAGGCTTGTATCCATTCAGCGTGTTACCAAAGTAACCAAGGGTGGTAGGACTTTCAGCTTCTCGGCCATAGTCGTGGTTGGGAACGAAAATGGAATCGTTGGTTACGGACTGGGAAAAGCAGGCGAGGTAACTTCAGCCATATCAAAGGGTATTGAAGATGCCAAAAAGAATCTGATGAAAGTCCCAATATATAAGGGTACAATTCCCCACGAGCAAGTTGCCAAGTATGGAGGGGCTAAGGTATTTATCAAACCCGCATCGCATGGTACTGGAGTTAAAGCTGGTGGTGCTATGAGAGCTGTGCTTGAAAGCGTTGGTATAACAGACGTATTAGCAAAATCCAAAGGATCATCAAACCCACACAACCTGGTAAAGGCAACTGTTGCAGCACTTCTTGAACTACGTGATGCTCATGCCGTATCCACTGTACGTGGAGTTGATATGAATAAAGTGTTTAACGGATAGAAATCAGCATTATGGCTAAAATAAAAATTACACAGATAAAGAGTAAGATTGGATCTTCTAAAAGGCAGAAAGCTACTTTAGAAACGCTTGGTCTCAGAAGAATCAACCACTCCGTTGAACGTGAGGATAGCCCAGAAGTAATGGGAATGATAGAGAAAGTTAGACACCTTGTTCGAATTGAACAATAGTGAATGGTAACCTTTTTATAACTGTCATTAAGATATGGAACTAAATAATTTAAAACCCGCAAAGGGTTCTGTTCATAAAGAAAAGCGAATTGGACGTGGACAGGGCTCTGGTCACGGTGGTACATCAACAAGAGGGCATAAGGGTGCCAAGTCGCGCTCTGGATACTCCAAAAAAATTGGATTTGAGGGAGGACAAATGCCACTTCAACGTCGTCTCCCAAAATTTGGATTTAAAAACAAGTTTCGCGTTGAATACAAAGCCATCAACATAGATGTTTTACAAACACTGGCCGACAAACACAATTTAACAGCAATTGATATTCAAACTCTAAGGGATGCTGGATTAGTTTCTAAGAATGATTTGGTGAAAATTCTTGGCAATGGATCACTTACAGCAAAACTTGAGGTTAAAGCTCATGCTTTCTCAAAGAAAGCCATTGAGGCAATTGAAGCAGTGCAAGGAACAGCCGTAAAACTTTAATAAATGAAAGCTTTTTTTGAAACCTTAAAGAATATCTTTAAAATTGAGGATCTAAGAAATAGAATTCTCTATACGCTAGGTATTCTGCTTATTTATCGCTTGGGAAGTTTTATTTCACTTCCTGGTATTGACCCTGCGCAGCTGGGTGCTCTTAAAAATCAAACAGCTGATGGAATCATGGGGTTGCTCGACATGTTTTCGGGTGGTGCATTTAGCCAAGCTTCTGTATTTGCCTTGGGGATCATGCCTTACATTTCAGCCTCCATTGTTGTCCAACTTCTCGGTATAGCTATTCCTTACTTCCAGCGTTTGCAGAAAGAAGGAGAGAGTGGACGTAGGAAGATCAATCAGATTACACGGTACCTAACTGTAATAATACTTGTCCTCCAAGCTCCTACTTATTTGGCAAACCTTCACGCGCAGCTACCCGCTTCGGCATTCGCCCTAAAGGGAGCATACTTTACCGTGTCATCAACCATTATTCTAATTGCTGGCACTATGTTCGTGATGTGGCTTGGTGAAAAGATTACTGATAAGGGAATTGGTAATGGTATTTCGCTAATCATTATGGTTGGTATCATTGCCCGATTGCCTTTAGCTATAACCGCTGAATTCTTTCAGCGCGCTGAAGAAATGGCTGGAGGATTGGTAATGTTCTTGGTGGAAATTATCATTATGTTCGTTGTATTTATGCTATCCATTTTGTTGGTTCAGGGAACACGTAAGATTCCTGTTCAGTACGCAAAACGCATTGTAGGCAACAAACAGTATGGTGGGGTAAGACAGTACATTCCACTAAAAGTGAATGCTGCTGGTGTAATGCCAATCATTTTTGCGCAAGCATTAATGTTTGTTCCAATGATGTTAGCAAGTTTTAATACAGAAACAACAACCGGTATAGCGGCTACATTTGCAAATTTTACCGGATTCTGGTATAATTTTACTTTTGCCTTGCTAATCATTGCATTTACTTACTTCTATACCGCAGTTACTATCAATCCAAATCAGATGGCTGAGGATATGAAGAAGAACGGTGGTTTTATTCCTGGTGTTAAACCAGGACGCAAAACCGTTGAGTTCCTCGACACAATCATGTCGAGAATAACTCTACCCGGATCTATCTTCCTAGCATTAGTGGCTATTCTTCCTGCCTTTGCGATGCTTTTTGGTGTAAATAGCCAATTTGCTCAATTCTTTGGTGGAACTTCGCTGCTAATTCTGGTAGGGGTTGTATTGGATACACTTCAGCAAATTGAAAGTCACCTACTCATGCGTCATTACGATGGACTCATGAAAACTGGTAGGATAAAAGGTAAGTCTGGAATGTAGTTTTTCCAGCGAAACGTTCTTTTAGTGATGCAATTAATAAAAACGGACGAAGAGGTAGAACTCCTTAGGCAAAATGCTGATATCGTTTCACGCACTTTAGCCGAGGTGGGAAAACTTATTCAACCTGGGGTTACAACTCTGCAGTTGGATCGTTTAGCCGAAACTTTTATTAGAGATAATGGGGCAGAGCCAGGCTTTTTGGGTTATAATGGATATCCCAATACTTTGTGCACATCAGTGAATGATGCTGTTGTACATGGCATCCCTTCCAATTATGTTCTTAAGGAAGGCGATATAATTTCAATTGATTGTGGTACAAAGATGCACGGCTTTTATGGTGATTCAGCTTATACTTTTGCTGTTGGGAGTATTTCTCCACAAGTACAAGCCCTCCTTAAAGTTACAAAGGAGTGTCTTAACTTGGGGATTTTTGAGGCTGTTGACGGTGCTAGAGTTGGAAATATTTCCCAATCAGTTCAAGAGCATGCAGAGAAGAATGGATTTTCAGTCGTTCGTGAATTAGTTGGCCATGGATTGGGTTCTCAGATGCACGAAAAGCCCGAAGTGCCAAACTACGGCAAAAGAGGAGGGGGTCCAAAACTTATGGATGGCATGGTTGTTTGCATTGAACCAATGATAAATATGGGGACAAGGCAAGTTTACCAGTGTAAGGATGGATGGACAATCAAAACCTTTGATCGAAAACCTTCTGCGCATTTTGAGCTTACTGTGGTTGTTCGTAAGGGTAGACCAGAATTACTTTCTACCTTTAAGTATGTGGATGAAATACTTCAAAAAGTTAAAAACTAAAAATTAAGTATGGCTAAACAACCCGCCATAGAGAAAGATGGAACCATCATTGAAGCACTATCCAACGCAATGTTTAGGGTAGAGTTGGATAATGGACATGTAATTACTGCCCATATATCTGGTAAGATGCGAATGCATTACATTAAGATTTTGCCCGGCGATAAAGTTAAAGTAGAAATGTCGCCATATGATCTTACCAAAGGGCGTATATCGTTTCGCTATAAGTAATTTAACTGAAAATAATTATTAAAATGAAAGTTAGAACTTCAGTAAAAAAGCGTAGTGCCGATTGCAAAATCGTGAAGCGCAAAGGGCGTTTGTATGTGATTAACAAAAAAAATCCTAAGTTCAAACAACGCCAAGGATAATTTATTAACTTTGTACCCTAATTTTTTTAAGTGAGAAAATATGGCACGAATTGTAGGTGTTGATTTACCAAAGAATAAACGAGGCGAAGTAGCATTAACCTATATATACGGTATAGGTCGTAGCAATGCCCGTAAAATACTCGCAAGCGCTGGTGTTGAATTAGACACCAAAGTAAAAGACTGGACCGATGAGAACATAAATCAAATTCGAAGCATCCTAAACGAAGGGTTTAAGGTTGAGGGAGAATTACGTTCCAGCGTTCAGCTTAACATTAAGCGCTTGATGGATATCGGATGCTATAGAGGTATTCGCCATCGCTTGGGCTTACCCGTAAGAGGACAAAGCACCAAGAATAATGCACGAACACGTAAAGGAAGAAAGAAAACGGTTGCCAACAAAAAGAAAGCGACTAAATAGTAAATAGGCTATGGCAAAGAAAACAGGAACAGCAAGAAAAAAAGTTGTAAAAGTTGAACCCGTAGGGCTGGCACATGTCCACTCATCATTCAACAATATCATTGTTACCATTACCAACGGAACAGGTCAAGTTATTTCATGGTCCTCAGCAGGTAAAATGGGGTTTAGGGGTTCAAAAAAGAATACTCCCTATGCAGCTCAAACCGCTGCAGCAGATTGTGCTAAAGTTGCCTTTGATATGGGGCTTAGAAAGATTAAAGTATTTGTAAAGGGGCCAGGTTCTGGGCGTGAGTCAGCAATTCGTACATTGCATTCGGCTGGACTTGAGGTAACAGAGATAGTTGATGTTACTCCTTTACCACACAACGGTTGCCGCCCTCCTAAAAGACGTAGGGTATAATAAAGGCAGGATATTCAGAAATATTAAAAAACTAGAAAGGAATGGCAAGATATACTGGACCAACAACCAAAATAGCTAGAAAGTTTGGTGAGCCCATTTTTGGAGCAGACAAAGCTTTTGAGAAGAAGAACTATCCTCCAGGAATGCATGGCATTAACAAAAAACGAAAAAAAGTATCTGAGTACGGTGTTCAATTACTGGAAAAGCAAAAAGCAAAATTCACCTATGGTGTGCTTGAAAGACAATTTGCAAATCTTTTCAAAAAAGCATCACGCATGCAAGGTGTTACCGGCGAAATCCTTTTGCAACTTCTTGAATCAAGACTCGATAACGTAGTATACCGCTTAGGCATTGCTCCTACGAGGGCAGCAGCCCGACAACTTGTCGGACACAGACACATCACTGTTAATGGAAAGGTTGTTAATATACCTTCATACTTATTGAAATCAGGTGATTTAGTGGCCGTAAGAGAAAAGTCTAAGTCACTTGAGGCTATTACTGAATCTCTCACTACAAACCGTTACACTAAGTACTCATGGCTTGAGTGGGATAAAGATCAGCTAACCGGAAAGTATTTGAATAATCCTGAGCGCTCCGATATTCCTGAGAATATTAAGGAACAGCTTATTGTTGAACTATACTCCAAGTAAAAAACTAAACCGAATGGCAATACTGGCATTTCAAAAACCCGATAAGGTAATTATGCTCGACGCAACTGAAACTTCAGGAAAGTTTGAGTTTCGTCCTCTAGAGCCAGGGTATGGTATAACGGTGGGCAATGCACTCCGAAGAATTCTAATTAATTCTTTAGAGGGATATGCAATCACCAGCATTAAGATATCGGGAGTAGAACACGAATTTTCCGTAATACCCGGTGTAATTCAAGATGTTCCCGAGATTATCCTAAACCTGAAACAAATTCGGTTTAAACGTATTGTTGAAGATATTGAGGAAGAAAAAGTAACCGTTTCAATATCAGGACAAAATGAGTTTAAGGCAGGTTTTCTTTCAAATTTTCTAACCGGCTTTAAAGTGCTCAATCCCGATTTTGTTATCTGTAGAATGGAACCTGATGTTAAGCTAGAGATTCAGGTAAACATTAGAAAAGGAAGAGGATATGTTCCATCTGAAGAAAACAAAATTGAGGATGCAGAGTTCGGTGTAATACCCATTGATTCAATCCATACACCCATCAGAAATGTTAAGTATGAGATTGAAAACTATAGGGTTGAGCAAAAAACAGACTACGAGAAGTTAATTTTCGAGATCATTACCGATGGAAGCATTCATCCAAAGGATGCTCTTAAGGAAGCCGCAAAAATTCTGATATACCACTTCATGCTGTTTTCCGACGAGAAAATCACTCTCGATACTGACGATAAGTTTGCCAATGAGGAGTTTGATGAAGAAGTATTGCACATGCGTCAGCTGCTAAAAACCAAACTGGTTGACCTTGACCTCTCCGTTCGAGCTCTTAACTGCCTTAAGGCAGCAGATGTTGACACTCTTGGCGATTTAGTGAAGTTTAATAAGAATGATCTTTTGAAATTCAGAAACTTTGGTAAGAAATCGCTAACCGAGTTGGAAGATCTTTTGGAAGCCATGAACCTATCATTTGGGATGGATATAACAAAGTACAAACTTGACAAGGAATAATTACGATGAGACACAATAAGAAAGGAAATCACCTCGGACGCACTAGCTCTCACCGTAAGGCCATGCTAGCAAATATGGCCACTTCGCTTATTATGCATAAGCGAATTCAAACAACGGTAGCAAAAGCAAAAGCACTCAGGGTGTACGTAGAACCATTGATTACTAAGAGTAAAAACGATACCACACACTCTCGAAGAACGGTATTTTCGTACCTTAAAAACAAGTATGCTGTTACAGAACTTTTCAGGGATGTCGCAGTAAAAGTTGCCGACAGGCCAGGAGGTTATACCAGAATTCTGAAAACTGGAAATCGTTTAGGCGACAATGCAGAGATGTGTTTAATTGAATTGGTTGATTACAATACAACCTATACAACTCAAAAGGAAGACGTTAAGCAAAAGGCTAAGCGTACTCGTAGAGGTAAAAGCAAAGCAGGAGACGAAGTTGCAGAACAAAAACCCAAAGAGGTTGAAACAACTACCACACCGGTAGATCAGGTGGAAGAAGTTCAAGAAGAAAAAACAGATGCTGAACAACCTGAGGAAAACGAAACTGAAGACAAAGAAAAAACAGAGTAATTTCTTCTTTTTTAAATAATTAGAAAATTGAGGGATAGGCTATGAGCATTATCCCTTTTTTTCTATCTTTATACCCTGGAAACTAATTCTAAAATCATATAATATGGGTTTAATTGCAAGTTTACATGCTCGTCAAATCCTTGATTCGAGGGGCAACCCCACCATAGAAGTGGATGTAGTAACCGAAAGCGGTTACTTTGGACGTGCTGCTGTACCAAGTGGTGCTTCAACTGGAGTACACGAAGCCGTTGAACTGCGTGACGATGATAAAACTCGCTACTTAGGCAAAGGTGTGCTAAGAGCTGTAGAAAACGTGAACACTACCATTGCTGAGGAAATTATTGGTATGCATGTGCTTGAACAGCAACAAATCGATAATGCGATGATCCAACTTGATGGATCTGATAATAAAGCTAATCTCGGTGCTAATGCCATTCTAGGAGTATCCCTGGCAATTGCTCATGCTGCAGCTCAGGCAACCGGACAACCATTGTATCGTTACATAGGTGGTGTTAAGGCAAGTATGCTGCCAATTCCAATGATGAATATTTTAAATGGTGGATCGCATGCAGATAATAGCATCGATTTCCAAGAGTTCATGATCATGCCTGTGGGAGCACCAAATTTTACCGAGGCAATTAGAATGGGAGCCGAAGTTTTTCATAACCTGAAAGCGGTGCTTAAAAAGCAGGGCTATTCAACAAACGTTGGCGATGAAGGAGGATTTGCTCCAAATCTTAAATCGAATGAGGAAGCCATTACCGTAATCCTCAAAGCAATTGAAAACGCTGGCTACCGTCCCGGTGAGGATATTTTCCTCGCTCTTGACCCTGCTTCCTCAGAGTATTTCCTTACCGAAGAGAATATATACCACCTTCATAAATCAACCGGAGATAAGTTAACCCCTGCACAGATGGTGGATTATTGGAAAAGTTGGGTTGACAAGTATCCGATAATTTCTATTGAGGATGGAATGGCAGAAGACGATTGGGATGGGTGGAAATTAATGAATAAAACATTAGGTGATAAAATTCAGCTGGTAGGTGATGATATTTTTGTGACAAATGTCAAACGCTTACAAAGAGGCATTGATGAGAAAGCAGCCAATAGTATTCTGATTAAGGTGAACCAAATAGGAACCCTTTCTGAAACTATAGATGCAGTTCGTATGGCAGATATCAATGCAATGACATCGGTTATAAGTCATCGTTCAGGCGAAACCGAGGATTCAACTATCGCTCACCTTGCGGTTGCATTAAATACTGGATTAATAAAGACTGGTTCAGCATCTCGTTCTGATAGGATCGCAAAGTACAATCAGCTAATTCGGATTGAGGAAATGCTTGGTGCTTCGGCCAGGTACTTAGGAAAGGATTTCAAGTACATTAAGTAATAGTTTTTTTGGGGATTAAAGGGCTTACCAGCAAAGGGGAGCCCTTTTTTTGTATCTTCACAAAAAAAAAGTAATGGCATATAAAGGGTTGGATGATTTTGTATCGCTACTTGAGAGTAAAGGCCAGCTAATTCGTATCAATGAGTTTGTTGATCCTGTTTTGGAAATTGCCGAGATTACCGATAGGTTTTCCAAGCAACCCAAAGGGGGTAAAGCGCTTCTTTTCGAGAATACAGGTACAGCATTTCCAGTTCTGACAAATGCTTTTGGCTCAGATGAGAGAATTGCTCTTGCACTTGGTTTTTCTAATCCCGAAGAAGCTACGAATAGAATAGATATACTTTTTAAATCCTTTGTGTCACCCAAACAAAGTTTCTGGGATAAGCTGAAATTGCTGCCCAAGTTACGTATGGTTGCCCAGTGGATGCCCAAAACCATATCTGGACGAGGTGAATGTCAGCAAGTGGTTTACATGGATCCCGATTTGAGCATTTTTCCCATCCTAAAATGCTGGCCATTTGATGGCGGTCGTTTTGTAACCTTACCCATGGTGAATACCAAAGACCCTAATACACAAATCCGAAACGTGGGGATGTACCGTATGCAGGTTTTTGGTGGTAATCTTACGGGAATGCATTGGCATCGGCATAAAACGGGAGCAAGACACTTCGAGGAATATGCCAAGAGAGGCGAACTTATGCCCATTGCAGTAGCACTTGGAGGTGATCCTGTGTACACGTATGCGGCCACTGCACCCCTACCTGATAACATTGATGAGTATCTGCTAGCAGGATTTTTAAGGCAACGAAGAGTTAAACTCGTAAAAGGGCTTACTGTTGATATTGAAGTGCCTGCGGATGCTGACATAGTAATTGAAGGTTACGTAAATCCACAAGACGATTTAATTTGGGAGGGTCCATTTGGAGATCACACAGGTTTTTATTCTTTAGCAGACTGGTACCCTAAGTTTAACGTGACCTGTATTACTCATAAGCAAAATGCCATATACCCTGCAACAATTGTAGGAATTCCACCAATGGAGGATACTTATTTGGCGAAAATAACCGAAAGGCTTTTCCTTAGCCCAATTAAATTAACAATGATCCCTGAGGTGGAAGACATGTACCTTCCGGAGGAAGGAGTTGCCCATAACATTGCAATTGCTAAGATTAAAAAAACTTATCCAGGCCAAGCCTATAAGGTGGCTAATGCCTTTTGGGGTGCAGGTCAAATGATGTTTAATAAGATCATGGTATTGGTTAGTAGTAATATTAATATTCATGACCCAATTAGCCTTGCAAAGATCATTACTAAACACTTCGATCCATTAAAAGATGTTTACATCGGACGCGGACCCCTTGATGTATTGGATCATTCATCGAACAAGGCTGGTATTGGAGGGAAACTACTAATTGATGCTACTGAAAAAATGCCCGAAGAGGATGGCTACTACCTGAACTATTTCTTGCCCGAAACGGAAACCTTATCCGAAGCCTTAAGAGAACTGCCTGAGTCAGTAAAAAAAGTAAATACTCAATTGCTGGCAATGGGTATCTCTGTCCTACTTGTTTCTGTTGACAAATCAACAGGTATACCAACAAAGCGCTTGTTATCACAGTTGACTTCCTTGATAAATGATTCGCTGCCCAAAATTATTTTATTAGTTGACCAAGAGATAAATATGGAAAACATTCCTTTAGTAATTTGGTACGCTGCTGGCAATACAGATCCATCTCGCGATTGTTTCTATATTGACACTGGAAATAAAAGGTTACCTTGTTTGATTATTGATGGAACAAGAAAATCGTTTGCTGTTGATTCATTCCCTAGAGAATGGCCGAATATTGTGATATCAAATAAGGATACCATTCGGATTGTTGATTCAAAATGGAATAATTTAAATATTGAATCATTTATTGAATCGCCATCCAACAACTTCAGCGAAATGCAATTTGGTGATGATGTCATAGTAAAATAAGGTGATTATTAATTTTTTTTTAGTTATTTTGCCTTTAACATGAAAAGGCTCTTAACCCATTCCTTCCTAAAGTTGCTATTTGTGGGATGCTCGCTTTTGTCAACGGCTAATGCCATGCCAAAAGCGATTAGGGTAGAATTGTTTAATATTGAAAGTGGACTATCTCAAACAGCCGTACAATGTTTACTGCAAGATTCCTTTGGTTTTATTTGGGTTGGAACACAGGATGGGCTTAACCGATTCGATGGGTATAGTTTCACCACCTATAGAAATAATCCTTTAGATACAACTACTCTTGCAAACAACTATATAAACTCTATATGTGAAGATCATGAAGGGAACTTATGGATTGGCACATGGAATGGCTTAAGTTATTTCAATCGGAGGGATGAAGTTTTTAAAAACTACTTTAATAACCCAGTTGATGAGAATTCGATTAGCGATAATAGAGTTTTTGAAGTGTATCAAGATCGACAAGGAGTAATTTGGATAAAAACCATTGGAGCGTTAGATAAGTATAACCCAACCACCGATTCATTCATTAGATATCCTCATTATAGTGATATTTTCACCTTCTCATCAGAGAATAATGACTTTGATATTTTTGAGGATAGTTATAATAGATTTTGGATTGGTACAAAGGAAGGTTTAATGTTGTTTGATAGACATTTAGGGCTTTTTAAACGCTATTTTCATGAACAATCAAAGAAAAATTCGTTAAGTAGTAATCGGATAAAAAAAGTCTTTGAAGATTCAGATCAAAATATTTGGATTGCCACCTCTAATGGTCTGAATCTTTTTCAACCCAAATCAGAAAGCTTTATCCGTTTTCAACACAACCCCAATGACACCAGAAGCCTACCCGACAATATTGTTAATACTATTTTCCAGGATAAAAGTGGAACCCTTTGGGTGGGTACGGAGATGGGTATTTGTAGTTTCAATCCACAAAAGAAAAATTTTAATCCCTATACTTTTAGTTTAAATGGAAGTGCATTATACGCTACAACCATTACCTCATTCATGGAGGACAATTCTGATATTCTTTGGATTGGAACATTTATGGGGTTGATTAAGTGGGATAGAAAATCCCAAAAATTTACGCTATACGATAAATATCCCGATGGATCAAATTTATTTTCAGGAAATTATGTGGCTTCATTATTTGAGGATGAGAATGGAATTATTTGGGTAGGTACTTGGGGTACAGGTTTATTTCTTTTCAATCGACATTTGTTAAGTTCAAAAAAATACTCAGAAAGTCTTACACAAAATAGAATATGCAATGATTATGTTCATGTTATTTTCCAAAAATCTGACAAAGAAGTATTAATTGGTACAAGGAATGGAGTGCAGGTGTATTTGCCTCAAAAGCAATCCTTTACAGATTACTTCAGGCGTAATGGTTATGATGCTAGTAGGGTATTTAATGACAACAGGGTTTATGACATAGCTGAAGATGCAGAGGGTTACCTCTGGTTTGCTACACGTATAGGTTTACATCGATTTGATGGTCGAGTTATTAAGAGCTTCTATCATGTGCCAAATGATTCCACTTCATTATCTTCAAACGAGATTCATACCCTTGAGATTGATAACAAATATTTATGGGTGGGAACTTTTAACGGGTTAAACAGAATTGATCTTAAAAATTTCGAGATAAAAAGGTACATGAGGTTGCCAAATTATCGCAATGGCGATTTGATATCGAATGATATTGTGAGTTTAATGCTTAGTTCTAATGGAGTGTTGTGGATTGGAACTGCATCTGGTTTGCACTACTACATTCCTGATAGGGATTATTTTGCTCTTTATACTGAATCGGATGGATTACCTAACAACTTGATCTATTCTATAAGAGAAGACAATAGAGGGAAAATTTGGGTTAGCACAAACTGGGGGTTAGCAGAAATAGATACAGAGAACAACGCAATTATTTCATACGGTGTTAACGATGGACTGCAAAGCTATGAGTTTAATGTGGGTGCAAGCTTTAAATCTTTAAAAGGTGAGTTGTTTTTTGGTGGTGTTTCGGGTTTTAATGCTTTCTATCCAGATTCAATTAAGCAAAATACAAATATACCTCCAGTTGTAATAACCTCTTTCGAGATAATAAGTCCTTCTGGCAAACAGGTAGTTCCCATTCAGGGAAAGAAAGAAGTCATAATTAATGATGACTTTTCATTGATTAACATAGAGTTCTCTGCGCTTGATTATACTCGTCCAGAAAAAAACAATTATCAATATAAAATGGAAGGTCTTGAGGATGATTGGATTGATATAGGAACTAAGCGCTCGGCAACATTCTCAAATCTAAGGGAGGGATCATATATTTTTAGAGTTAAGGGTTCAAATAGCGATGGAATATGGAATGATGAGGGCGTTTCGCTTCGAGTAATTGTTAATGTAAAGTTTTGGAAATCAAAAATTGCTTATAGTCTCTACATTGTAGTTTTTTTTATATCTCTTATTGTATTCTTAAGAACGAGAACAAGAATGCTCCGGAGAACAAACCGGCTTCTTAAAGAGCAAGAAAACTCAATGAAAGAGATAGAGAAGCAAAGAGAGGAATTGCTGTTTAAGAACAAAAGCATTACTGATAGTATTAATTACGCTAAACGTATTCAGGAAGCCTTAATACCTACCGAACAGTATTTTCAATCAATTATGCCCGATTCGTTCATCCTTTACATGCCCAAAGATATTGTGAGCGGAGATTTTTACTGGATTAATGAAACGAAAAATAAAATTTTTGTTGCTGTAATCGATTGTACTGGGCATGGCGTTCCTGGCGCTTTTATGTCAATTATTGGAGTAGAACTGCTTAGGAACATTACCAATGTTATGGGCTTAAACGATGCAGCCGAAATCCTAAATCGCCTCGATAAAGCTGTACACGATATATTCTCGAAAGATGTTGACGATTATATGACCAACGTTAAGGATGGGATGGATGTTTCTTTTTGTGTGATTGATAAGGAGCAAAATACTTTGCAATTTGCAGGGGCATTTAGCAACCTTTACTTAATAAGAGACAGTAAACTGATTGAAATAAAGGGCGATAGGTATACAGTTGGGGTTGGGGGCGATACAGAAACTCCATTGTTTAATAGCCATTTTATCCCGGTTGAACCCGATGATATGATATACCTTTTTACCGATGGTTATATTGACCAGTTTGGAGGACCAGATAGTAAGAAATTTAAATTTCGCCGCTTTAGACACCTCCTGCTTAACATTCATAAGTTACCCCTCGATGAACAGAAAAAGCAACTTTACGAAAGTATGGCTGACTGGCGTGGCCAACATGAACAGGTTGATGATATCCTGATCATTGGAATTAAAACCGACCTTAGCTGCTTTTTTTAACTTTTAATAAGGATAAAAGATTTCTTTATTAAAAAAGAAAATAGTTTTTCTTAAAGTTTAAATGTAGTTGAAATAGAAAATCTTAGTGAATAGATTTTAGCAAGTTCTTCATTTTTTGAATTAGTACTTCTATCTGAAAAGGCTTGCTGATATAGTCATCCATACCTGCCGCAAGGCACTCCTCTTTATCACCCAGAAGTGCGTTGGCAGTGATGGCAATGATAGGAGTATGGGTGTTTGAACTTTCTTCAATTTCTCTAATCTTCTTGGTTGCAACAATACCATTCATAATCGGCATTTGAATATCCATAAGGATAAGGTCAAAACGACTTGTACCAAATTTATCCAAAGCTTCTTTGCCATTATTGGCGATATCGATATTCTTAACCAATTTTTTTAAGCTGAGAACTACAATTTTTTGGTTAATAAGGTTATCCTCAACAAGAAGTACGTTAGCCTGATCAAGTTCAAGGGCAGTTACTTTATGTTGAATGGTTATCTTTTCTGAGGTACCATCAGATGATACTTTTAGTTTTGCTACTTCGGGATGAGCTATACTTTTTTTCAATGAGAAAGGAAAATTGAATGAAGCATCTTGGGCACTTAGTGAAATAGTTAGTTTTCCTCCATTACTTTCTATAAGCTTTTGGGTTATTGATAATTCAAGTAAATCTACGTAAACTTGAGTGCTTGCTGAAGTGTAAGTTGTTTCGTTGGTTATGAATAAATTATGTCCTTCGTTCATGGGTAAAAGAATGGGCCTATTGCTTCTAATTTCAAAATTAAGCATTACCTCTTCAGTGTTTTCGCTCTTTTTGCCAACAGTAATGCTGATATTTGTTTTTCCGCTACTCTTATTCTTAAGGATATTTTCAATAAGGTTCAAAAATATCTGCTTAATTTTTACAGGATCACCGTTTAGAGTGCTTGGTATTGAATCATCAATCTTCAGGTTAAAGTTGGTTTGAGCGGAATACTGAGAAGAAAATAGTCTTATAGTATTATGAATTGTACTATGCAAATTAAAGGGAATATTAAAGTCACCACGTTCTTTTATGTCAACATTTGAAATTTCAACCATGCTGTTAACCACATTCACTAAGTTGTTGGTAGAAGCGTGGATGGTGTCGATCATATCCTTCTGCTTGTCGTCTATATCTGTGTTTTCAAGTATATTAGAAATAACCATGATATTGTTGAGAGGGGTACGGATTTGATGGGAAAGATTTGCAATAAATTGCTCTTTTAGTTTATTCGAACTTTTTTGATCGAGCATTTGCTTTTCCATTTCGAAAATGGAATTCTGCTTAACCACATCAAAAAGATATGCAATGAATATGATAATGAAATAGGATACAAAAAAATTAACTTTAAAAATAATATCAAGGTTATATCCTCCATTTACCTCAAGAGGTAAGAAAAGACCCATTGCAGCAACAATGGCAAATACCAATGAAAAAATTGCTCCTTTGTTAAAGCCTAATAATCCAATGGTTATTAAGGGTAACAATGCAATAATTAGGGTTCCAATAGCAGAAACACTACCCGTCCACAGAAAAAATTGAAAGATAATAGCAGGTATAACAATAGGAGAATAGATATAACTATTAAGTTGGAGTTTTTTGACAATAATAATTTGATTAATGGCTATTAGAATACTAGCAGATAATGAAAGCATTAATAGCAGAAAATTGAAAGAAAAAATGGAGATAATTGCTAGAATGAGAAAGTATATTACAATGACACTGCTGGCAATGGTTAAAATCAACATTCTAACTAAATGATCTTTACCGCATTTTTTTTCAATCTGAAACGAAAGAAATTTTAATATTCTATTGGGTAAATTCATGCCCTTAAAGATTTGAGTATCTATGTATAGTCAATTGAGTGATTAAGGTAGAGAATTTGAGCATATTACATAATGGTAAGAGTATACAGTTTATTATTCTCAATCAGTGCTAAATATATAAAAAAAACATAACTCTAACGTAAAAAAAAAAACATTGTTCGTTGATTGTATTTAACTTTTTGATAGAACAAAGGAAATGATAATTAACTGGTAAGTTTATTTAGGTAAATAACAACCTTAAAAGTCCAATAATGGCAATTGCTCCAAGTATTGATATGACAGAACCAGATATTTTGTTAATCCACCATAATTGCTTGAGTCTAAACTTATCTCGAAAGTAGTATACCAGTGAGGTTAATATGTACCACCATAATCCTGCACCTATGAAAACACCACTCGTGGTTAATAGTGAGTGAAACCACTTGGTGCTATCGGTAACAACACCAAAAGTGGCAAACAATGCGATAAAAAGGAACACAGCCAGTGGATTTGTAAATGTAACAATGAATACCGATAGGTAATCTTCCATCAAGTTATTCTTTTTCCTTTTATGTCTTCGAAGTTGTTTAATAGGGTTGGTGTAAAAAATTTTGATTCCAAGTAAAAAGACTATTATGCCTCCAAGAGCTTGAAATATGATATGCTTTTCTTCAATGAAAGCGATTATAAAGGTTAAGCTAAAGCCAGCTATAGCAGCAAAAATGGTATCGGCACTGGCAGCACCCAATCCGCTGAGAAAACCACTCAATTTGCCCTTGTTAACGGTACGTTGTATGCATATTACTCCAATAGGCCCTAAGGGGATTGATGCAAGCAAACCCACTATAATTCCTTTGACGAAAAGGGTTAATATCATAAAATAGAATTCTTGAAAAAGTGCCCAAAGATAAGAAATGAATCGCGATTAAATCTTTTTAAAATATTCATAGTAGTATTTAATTGTATCAGTTATTGAGTTATTTTAAATTTTCTCAAAAGAATACTTCAAGTTATTTCTTGTTCATTATGGCTTTCCCCTAACAAGAAGCCTTGGTTCCATCATATCATGAATGGCGTATTTTACACCTTCTCTACCTAACCCTGATTCCTTAATACCTCCGTATGGCATGTGGTCAACACGAAATGTAGGAACATCGTTGATAATTACCCCACCAACCTTTAGGTTGTTGAATGCAAAGATCTCTTCATCGATCTGGTTTGTGAAAACACCAGCTTGCAATCCAAAGGGAGAATCGTTAATTGCATCAATGGCCTCTTCGAAGTGGGAGTATGGTTCGACTACAACTACCGGACCAAATACTTCGTGCGAACACACTTTCATTTCAGGACGTGAACCGGTAATAATAGTTGGCTCGAAAATGCTTCCTTTGCGTTTGCCACCGGCAATAATTCTAGCACCACCATTGATTGCTTCATTAACCCATTCTTCAACCCGAAGAGCATTTCCCTCATCGATCATAGCTGAGATATCAGTACTGGGATCCAGGGGATCACCAATTTTAAGTATTCTTGTTTGCTCAGCCATTTTTTCGATAAATGTTTCGAAAATCGTTTCATGTATGTAGATCCTTTGCGTATGAATGCAAACTTGTCCTGAGTAGGCAAATGCTCCACCCGTACATTTTAGCAAAGCCTTATCAATGTTTGCGGTTTTGGTTATGATAACTCCGGCATTTCCACCCAGCTCAAGTACAACTTTTTTCTTTCCCGCCAATTCCTTCATCTTCCAGCCAACCTGTGGAGATCCTGTAAATGTGAGTAGTTTAAAACGAGGATCAGTAACAAGCTGGTTTCCTGCCACTCTATCCATTGGAAGTATGCTTAAGGCTCCCTTAAGCAGTGAGGTGGAGTAGGCTATACGAGCTAATTCAAGTGTCGAGAGTGGAGTACTTCGAGCTGGTTTAAGGATAATTGGACATCCTGCAGCAATGGCCGGTGCAATTTTATGAACAGCTAGGTTCAAAGGGAAGTTAAAGGGTGATATCCCTGAAACTATTCCCACAGGAAAGTACTTCACCAAGCCTTCTTTACCTTCACCAGCAGGTGTCCAATCCAATGATAAGTATTCCGATGGCAAGCGCTTACTCTCTTCGGCTGCAACAAGAAAGGTTTGAATGGCCCTATCTACTTCACCTAAAGCATACTTTATTGGTTTGCCTGCTTCCTGTGCAAGGAGGGATGCCAAATGTTCTCGCTCGATTTGCATTCTGTTGGCAATCCCGTTGAGTATTTCTTGCCTTCGGAACGAAGGCATTGTTTCCATCTCTTTCTCAGCAGATTGAGCGGCTAGAATAGATTCTTCTAGTTCTTTTGTTCCAGCTAAGGAACAATTGGCTATTAGCTGATTGTTATATGGATTTCTAACTTCAATGTTGTCGGAAAGTTCCTTAAATAATCCACCAATGCATACAGGGTAAGTAATCATAACTAAAAGTTTAAATGCTAAAATATAAAATCTTTACACAACCTAAATCTTGAAAAGTATTAAATACTGCTAACTTTACACAGATTTTTTTAAAAAAGTTTTGTTTACTATGAATCTAAACAAATTACATTTAACTCTTTTCCTTTTGGTGTTTACTCTCAACGGCCATTTTTCATCTGCACAGTTGCCCGCAGTAATGCTTACCGATAGTGCCAAGGTAAGCTTGCTTACCTGTTCGCAGGGCGAAGAGTTATACTCAATTTTTGGACATAGTGCCATAAGGGTAAAGGATCCGATTGTTGGGGTAGATTGGGTTTTTAATTATGGTACCTTTGACTTTTCTGACCCAAACTTTTACCCGAACTTTGTTAAGGGCAAGCTTAACTATATTCTTTCAGTCTCAACCTACAAAAATTTTGAGTACACCTATATTTTTGAGAATCGATATATTTATGAGCAAATACTAAATCTGAAGCAATACGAGAAGCAGCTATTGCTCGATTCACTTAGGATAAATTACCTTCCACAAAATCGGTATTACCTTTACGATTTTCTGTTCGATAACTGCGCAACCCGTATCCGTGATATATTTGTTGAAGCAATACCTCGTACTATTGAGTTCGATAGCACTGCCCTGAAACAAGGCATGACCTTTAGACAGTTACTAATGCCTAATGTGAAAGAAAAACCTTGGGCATTACTGGGCATTAACCTTTTGCTTGGTGTAAGTGCCGATAGACCTGCAGAACCTTGGGAGTACATGTTTCTCCCCGAGCATATGATGACCGCATTCCAACATGCCAGTTTTAAAACCGATACTTTAACTGTGTTGTTTGCACAACCTCCTGTTAACCTGCTTGATGGGGTTGAAATACCTCGAAATCGTTTCAGAGAATCTCCTTTATTTGTATTTATGGTGATTTTTTTAGCAACAGCATTTTTTACCTATAAAGATGTAAGGAGAAAAAAGCATAGTTTATGGTTCGATACCATTCTTTTTGGGTTTGTTGGCTTGTTGGGTATTGTGATTGCATTCCAATGGTTTGGCTCCGACCATGCAGTGATGGCTAAAAATTACAACCTAATCTGGGCACATCCTCTGCATTTAATTGCGGTTATAATGGTTTTTTTAAAACCTTTGGTGAAGATTGCTAAGATTTATTTTTTAGCTAGTATGCTTTTGCTGATAACACTCCTGATATTTTGGTTTTTCCTACCGCAAGTTTTACCATTTCCTGTTTTTCCTTTGGTTGCCTCTATGGCAGTCCGATCAGTTGTGGTTTATAAATTTGCCTAGTTCAACAATTCAAAAGTTGTTGATGAACCTAACTGAGGTTTATCAAATAATTTAAAATAAAAGATGCTTCATATAAATTTTTTTATCCATATGAAGCATCTTTTACAACTTCTTTATGCTAAGATATACAATTTCGCTTAATTGCCTATCTTTATGTCAGTTGGTACAATGTTAAATGTCGGTTTTTGGGCTTGAGACTTAAATTGATCAATCCCTTTATCAAGAAAGGAGATGAATTCATCAACGTTAGTGTTAAAACCATAGGGTTCAGTTAGGAGTTCCTCATCGATTCCAAGAAGGACATAGTATGGTTGGCTATTAACGTTGAAACGGCTTATTTGAAAATCGGCATTTTTCCTACCAATTGTACTCTTAACCTTGCCATCAATAGCAGAAGTAATCCATTCCGATTCGGGTAGTTTGGTTCGCTCATCAACGTAGAGAGCAACAATGATAAAATTGTTTCGGAGCCGTTCCAAAACACGAGGATCGCTCCAAACCTTTTGTTCCATAACTTTGCAGTTGGCACAGGCATGTCCCACAAAATCAATGAATAGAGGCTTGTTCTGTTCGCGAGCGCAGGATAATGCCTGATCATATTCGAAGTAACCCTGCAAGCCATGGGGTAGATGAAGAATGTCATCGTACTTTGGTTTGTCGCAAAGCGATTGAGAAGTTTCCGATGAAGAAGTTCTAGGCTGTTGACCAATCATCTGTTCAAGGTCGAAACTATGACCAGATTTTGGTGGGATTAACCCTGATAATCCTTTGAGTGGTGCACCAAACATTCCAGGTATTAGGTATACTACAAATGCAAAGGTTAAAATAGCCAGTAGCATTCGAAAGAAACCAATGTGATCAACCGATGAGTCGAACTTAAAGCGGATTTTCCCCAAGAGGTAAAATCCCAGCATGATGAATATCGATATCCATAGGGCTAAGTAAACCTCTCGACCCAAAAACCCTAGGTGATAGGTTTGATCAACAGTAGATAAAAACTTAAGACCGAATGCGAGCACAATAAAACCTAAGACGATCTTCACAGAGTTTAACCAGCTACCCGACTTTGGCAGCTTTTGCATCCATGAAGGGAAAATGGCAAAGAGCGTGAAAGGAACTGCAAATGCCAGAGAGAACCCAAACATCCCGATTAACGGTTTTAAACCTAGTCCTGCAGCAGACTCAACAAGGATTGCCCCAACTATTGGACCTACACATGAAAGGCTAACAATAACAAGAGTTAGTGCCATGAAGAATGAGCCAATAAAGCCACCCCGTTCGGCTTGGCTATCGGTTTTGGTAGATAGGCTACTGGGCAGGGTTATCTCGAAGAGACCAAAAAATGAAGCTGCAAATGCCATGAATAGAATGAAGAATAATAAGTTGGGCAGCCAATGTGAAACCAGCTGGTTGGCAAACCCAGCTCCTAAGCCGGTGAGAGATACAAGAAGTCCTAGAGATGAGTATATTACTATAATGCTAATTCCAAAAATAAAAGCATTAAGAATGGCATTTATGCGATTTTTTTGCTTACTCATAAAGAAGGAAACGGTCATCGGAATCATAGGGAACACGCAAGGGGTTAGTAGCCCAGCTAACCCAGCAGCAAACGAAATCAAAAAGAATAGGAGTAAGGATGATTCTTCTGTCTTTGCCTTTTTTTCTGAAATTTCAGTCGAAGAACCTTTCGGTGCTTCAGCTATTCTTGGAGTTATGCTTGGGTCGCCTACGATAAGTTTAAAATCCTTATCGAAGAATATACATTTATCCTCGTAGCATACTTGGTATTCAATCAACCCTGATATGGATGCTCCTCCATAACCTTCAGAAAGCTCAACTATTTGAGTAAACGTGGCATCCAAATCGAAGTAGCCAACATCCATGTTGAAGATTGGATCGAATTCAACCTTTTTATTTCCCTCTTGCAGAATCCCGTTTACAAGATTAAATGATACTGATTCATGGAATACAAAACTTGTGGGAATTGGTCCCCCCGGGGGAATGTCGATAGAATACAGATGCCAACCCTTGTCAATTGACGCTTTAAAAATCATTTTGTACCTATTCTCTCCTTCCTCTTTTGAGCTGATGCTCCAGGTAACAGGATCGGTAACTTGCCCTGAACTGAATTTTGCCGAAATGGAGGTAATAAGTATTCCAAGAAAAAGTTTTAAAAATGTTCTTTTCATGCTGAATGGATTTTTCAATTCGAAAAAACTAACAAAAAAGTTAAGTTATTGTTGCCACAAAAATAGCAATTGTTGGATATTTCTGTTTAATAATGGAATCAAAAAAAACCGCTGTTTGGCAGCGGTTTAAATTGGTTAATGATCTATCTCGTTTTCGTTAATGTCAAAAAAATGGTAATCTAAAAAATTATACGATGAAATGGGGATAATCTTTAGGGAGCACTTGTATTTCCATTGCCACTTGCGTCGTTTGGAAAAGAAACCCTGATTAAGGAATGCCCCTACAAATGGATGAACCCTAAGAATTAGTTTCTTCATTTCCTTCTCGTTAACAAGAAAAGCTAGCCGGTTCTCAATTTGCTCATCGAGTAGAATAGCAGATGAGATTTCGCCAGAACCCTTGCAGGTAGGGCACTTCTCAAGAGTCTCAATGTGCATTTCGGGTCTCACCCGTTGTCGGGTGATTTGCATTAACCCAAATTTGCTGAGGGGAAGGATGTTGTGCTTTGTTCTATCCCTACTCATGAGTTCCTTCATCTTATCATACACCATTTGACGATTCTCGTTTAGGTGCATATCGATAAAATCTACAACAATAATACCCCCCATATCCCTTAGGCGTAATTGGCGGGCAATTTCTTCGGTTGCAGCCAGATTCACTTCAAGAGCATTAGTCTCCTGATCGTTGCTAGCCTTTGAGCGATTTCCACTGTTAACATCAATTACATGTAATGCTTCGGTGTGCTCAACAATAAGATAGGCCCCGCTTTTAAAGGATACGGTTTTGCCAAAAAGTCCCTTGATTTGTTTTTCAATTCCAAAATTCTCAAAAATGGGAACGTTCCCTGAATAGTTTTTTACAATTTTCTCTTTTTCAGGAGCAATGGTGCCAATGTAATCCTTTATTTCATTGTAAACAACCTCATCGTTAACGTATATGCTATTGAACGAAACATTTAGCATGTCACGAAGTATGGCAGAAGTACGTTTAAGTTCGCTAAGAATAATGGAAGGAGGGCTACTGGATTTTAATTTGTCGAAAGTAGATTCCCACTTCTTAATAAGATTCCGTAATTCTGCATCCAAAATGGCTACCTTTTTGCCTTCGGCAGCAGTACGTACAATAACACCAAAATTTTTTGGGACTATACTTTCAACTAAGCGTTTGAGCCGCTTTTTTTCTTCAGCTGAAGTAATCTTTTGCGATATTGAAACCTTATCGGAAAAAGGCATGAGAACCAGGTTTCGACCTGCAATGGAAATCTCAGCGCTTAAACGAGGACCTTTTGTGGATATGGGTTCCTTGGCAATTTGAACAAGCACCGTCTGTCCAGCACTTAGGACCGAAGATATTTTGCCATCTTTATCAATTTCCTTTTCAAGTTTAAGCTTAGTCTGTGTAAAATTTTTCGATTTCTTTGATTGTGAAATCTGAAGAAACTTGTTAAACGTATGAAATTGAGGACCAAGATCAAGGTAGTGCAAAAATGCATCCCGTTCGTATCCCACATCAACAAATGCGGCGTTAAGCCCTGGCATAATTTTTTTGACCTTACCGAGATAGATGTCACCAACCGAAAACTGAACATTGCTTTTCTCCTTGTTGAGTTCAACAAGTTGTTTGTCCTCAAGTAAGGCTATAGCAACTTCAGATGCGCGGAGATCAATTACCAGTTCGGTGTTCACTTTGCATCGATTTGATTGGTTATGTGATAAGGTATTAACAAACAACACCAACCTAAAGAGCAGTATAACTCCTTAGGTTGGTTATGAGGTGATATAACACTGCTAATGAATTAATTGCAGCATTATTTCTTCTTTTTATGACGGTTTTTGCGCAAGCGTTTCTTCCGCTTGTGAGTTGCCATCTTATGCCTCTTTCTCTTCTTTCCGCTTGGCATGATTAAGAATTCTTATTATTAAAAAATTTATACTACTTAACGTGCGATTTTACCTTATTAACAAAGGTTTTGGCGGGTTTGAAAGCAGGAATAAAATGCTCGGGAATAATAATAGTAGTGTTCTTAGAAATGTTGCGAGCAGTTTTCTTTGCACGTTTCTTAATGATGAAACTACCGAATCCTCTAAGGTATACATTCTTTTCCTTAACAAGGGATTCTTTAACTGTTTCCATAAAGGCTTCAACTGTTTTCTGAACAGTAACCTTTTCAATTCCAGTGTTCTTGGAAATCTCGTTTACGATATCAGCTTTTGTCATGTTTAAAAATCTTTAATTATCAATTAATTAAGGTTGTAAAAGTCAAATTGGATTGCAAATATAAGAGTTTTAAATTGATAAATAAAAAACTTTACTACTATTTTTGTCAAAATTATTTTTATTATTTATTGATTTAATGGAATTTAAAAGTATTCTAAATAAATGGTACTTAAAGAATAGACGAGATTTACCTTGGAGAAACTCAAAGGATCCATATAGCATTTGGGTTTCTGAGATTATTCTTCAGCAAACAAGGGTTGCGCAGGGTATTGGTTTTTATAATCTATTCATGCATACATTTCCAACAGTTCATTCACTTGCAAATGCCCATGAAGATGAGGTTTTGAAGGTGTGGCAAGGGCTGGGATACTATTCCCGCGCAAGGAATATGCACAAAGCGGCTAAACAAATTGTAGAAAAATTTAATGGAAAAATTCCAGATTCCTTCAAGGAATTACTTAAGTTAAGTGGTGTTGGGCATTATTCAGCAGGAGCCATTGCATCATTCGCTTTTAAGGAGGTTGTTCCAGCCATTGATGGAAATGTGTATAGAGTAATGTCTAGGATTTACGGGTTATTTGCATCACCCTATACAACCAAAGGGAAACGAGAATTTTACGAATTGGTTATGGAGCTAATTGACAGAAAAGCTCCTCATCATTTCAATCAAGCATTGCTCGACTTTGGAGCACTTCAGTGCCCTCCTCGTAATCCAAAATGCTTTGAATGTCCATTTTCTCAATATTGCTATGCTTTTCGTAACAATCTTGTTCAAAGTTTACCCATTAAAAGTAAAAAGTTAATCCCAAAGAATCGTTTCTTTGTATACCTATTAATCAGATGCAAAGGGTTGACATACATACATAAACGAAACGAAAGAGATATTTGGCAGTCGCTTTACCAATTTCCTTTAATTGAAACTGAAAAACTTCTGGAAGAACAACAAATTATAACACATCCAGAATGGAAAAGGATTTTTGGAAGAAGTTTACCGAAAATTACTTATATTTCTCCTGTAGTCAAACATCAATTAAGTCATCAAAACTTGAATGCAAGATTTGTGATTGTAGAAATTAATAGAATTACAACCTTTATAAAGAATAGTTACTTAGCCATTTACACAAACAGTATTTATGATTACTCGGTGCCGAGATTGATTGATAATTTTCTGGCAGCAGAACCAGCAATAAAGTACTTTTTAAATTCTCCCCTATAAACCCACCTTTAAATATATCATTATAAAATATCTGATCTTTTCTAATGTTCATCTATAATTCATAAAATACTTTGGACAATTAAGCGATTAGTTGTAATTTTACTCATTACTTTAAAACCCCAAAATTATGAGCGTTAATAAAGTCATACTTATTGGTAATGTTGGCAAAGATCCAGAGGTGAGGCATCTTGAAGGTGGCGTTTCAGTTGCCAGATTCCCACTTGCAACAAATGAAACTTATACTGATAAGAGTGGACAGAGAGTAACCCAAACGGAGTGGCATAATATCGTTGTATGGCGTGGACAAGCCGATATTGCTGAGAAATACGTGAAATCAGGAAAATTGCTTTACGTAGAGGGTAAGTTGCGAACAAATGCTTACGAGGATAAGGGAACAGGAACTAAGCGATATTTTACAGAGGTTCATTGTACTAATTTCCGTTTTCTTGGACCATCGGGGGAGGGAGGCACATCCCAGAATAAAGAGGTAATGAAGGATGCAACCCCTAATGCGTTGAGCGAGCCAGAACCACCTTTACCTGAGCCAGAAGATGATTTACCCTTTTAATGCATATCAAAAATTTATAGCGGGATTTTATTCCAAAAAAAACATGAATCATTGCCTGTTGACAAACGCTTTAAGTATGCATTAGATTTTTGATCCTTTAATAATATGAATTTGACAACATTCTTATTGCTCATACCCATAGGTATATTGGATATTATTTTCTATCCAATTTCCATTGGGTTTGTTTTTGGCATTGTGGCTCTTATTATTCTACTTGTCATTTCAAGTCTTATTTCTGGCTCTGAATCAGCATTTTTTTCCCTTAACCCAACCGATCTAAACCATCTTGAGGAGAATCAAACAAAAAAAAATAAGATAGTTCTTCAACTACTTGAAAAACCAGAGCAGTTATTAGCATCTATTCTTATTATGAACAACCTCGTAAATGTGGGTATTATTATTCTATCAGCTTTTCTAACAGCATCAGTTGTTGATTTCTCTAATACCCCATTTTTGGGATTTATTGTTCAGGTTGTTGTTATTACTTTCATTCTTTTGCTATTTGGGGAGATTATCCCCAAAATATTGGCAACAAGTAAAGCTCTTGCTTTTTCAAAACTTATGGCTTTCCCATTATTTATTCTAAATAAGTTAATGAAACCATTGAATTACTTGCTAGTTAGTTCTTCTGTTCAGATGAGTCGTAGGTTTTCACCAAGGCGTAATATTTCTATTGATGATCTTAGCGATGCCCTTGATATAACTTCGGGCCAACTTCCAGAAGAAAGGAAAATCCTCAAGGGCATAGTAACCTTTGGCAATAAAGAAGTCCGAGAGATTATGAAACCCCGACTTGATGTGGTAGCATTAGATCTAACAACTGGGTTCAATAAACTTAAATCGGTGGTAGTTGAGTCTGGATATAGCAGGATACCTGTTTACGATCAAACATTTGACGAGATACGAGGTGTACTGTATGTTAAAGATCTTTTACCTCATATTCAGGAGTCTGATGATTTTCAATGGCAAAATCTCCTTAGAGAGCCCTACTTCGTTCCTGAAAGTAAAAGAATTAACGCACTCCTTTCAGAATTTCAAACCAAGAGAATTCATCTTGCCATAGTGGTAGATGAATATGGAGGGACATGTGGAATTGTCACCCTTGAAGATATCTTAGAAGAAATAGTCGGTGAAATTTCTGATGAATCCGATGAAGAAGTTGCATTATACTCGAAGCTGGATGACTATAATTACTTTTTTGAAGGAAAAATTCTTTTGAATGACTTTTGCAGGATAGTCAACGTGGACGATGCCGTATTTGATAATGTTAGGGGAGAAGCCGAAACCTTAGCTGGTGTTATTTTAGAGATTACAGGCCTTCTTCCTAGAAAAAATGATATTATCAACCATAAACATTTTCAATTCCTAATAGAATCAGTTGATAATAAGAGAATAAAACGGGTTAAGGTCACCTTAAAAAAACAACCTGTTTAGCATGAGAATAGCAATAATATCCTTAAGCTTTGCATTATTAACTCTATGTTTTGGATCATGCAGAAACAACTCAACACCAAAACCTAGAGGTTATTTTAGAATTGATTTCCCAGAAAAAAAATATCATGTATTTGATTCATTATCTTTTCCATATTCTTTTCAATATCCTGTTTATGGAAGAGTGATTAAGGATGTCTCCAAGATTAGTGAGAAATATTGGGTTAATGTTGATTTTCCTGAGTATAAAGCAAGAATTCATATCAGCTATAAAGATGCTCAAGGAAGATTGGACTCTTTGTCTGAAGACTCAAGAGCGTTAGCCTACAAGCATGCAGCTAAAGCAGATGCCATAAGTGAAAGATTTTATTTTAACGCTGAGACCAATGTTTATGGTATTTTATATCAGATCAAAGGTAATACTGCCAGTTCATGGCAGTTCTATGTTACCGACTCAACGAATCATTTTTTGAGGGGTGCGCTATACTTTTCTGTTAGGACCAATAAGGACTCATTAGCACCTGCCATAGATTTTTTTGGAAAAGATCTAATAAGACTTATGGAAACAGTTGAATGGAAAAATATTGATAGATAGACATAATGGGATTAATAGAAGTTAATAAAACCGATGATTACACTCTGGGTGTTTGGCGTGTAGAAGAATCTGAAGAGAGGCTCAAGGAAATTGTTGGTGGTACTATTTTCCCAGGTTTAAATAGAATAACACATCACCGTCGAAGATTGGAGTGGCTGGCTGCAAGATCGTTGTTAAAAGAATTTGGTTACCACGGACTTGTTAAATATCACCCAAGCCGTCGACCCTTTCTTGCAAATTCGCACTCACATATTTCCATTAGCCATTCTTTCCCTTTCGTGGCAGTTATACTTAGTAGCGATTTTCTTGTAGGGATTGATGTAGAGTATTATAATAGACCCTTTATGTCTGTTACTCACAAGTATCTTTCAGAAAGAGAGAAGAATTGGATTGACGTTAACGATAACAAAATGCTTGCTTTGGTTTGGAGCGCTAAGGAGGCTCTATATAAACTCCCAGGAATGGAAGGCCTCGGGGGTGTTGACATGGATATTAAACCGATCGATAGTATATCAGAGTATGGAAATTTGGATGCAATCATTCGAATTGGAGGGACTGTTCAGCGATTTAGTTACATAAGGTATTACTACATTGGTAGTTTCAATGTGGTATGGGTGTGCTGTAATCCAAAAACATTAGTTTGGTGATCATGGTATACAACATGTTAACAGCTAAAAATGGCAAGAAAGCCACCTTTGCTCTTCTGGTTGATCCTGATGAACATTCGGCGAAGGGAATTGAGACTTTAGCTAATCAAGCTGAAAAGGTTGGAGTTGATATAATTTTTTTTGGAGGAAGCCTTGTTAAAAGCCATATAGATACAACTCTTAGTGCATTAAAACGTTGCACTAAAATACCCGTTGTTCTTTTTCCAGGTAATGCTATCCAATTTTGCGGAAAGGCAGATGCTATTCTTTTGCTATCCCTAATATCTGGGAGAAATCCTGACTACTTAATAGGTAATCATGTTATCGTATCCAACGCAATAAAGGAAAGTGGCATGGAGGTAATACCTACAGGTTATATGCTTATTGAGTCGGGAGTTGCTACTTCAGTGCAGTATATGAGCAATACCATGCCAATCCCATCGAGCAAAATAGATATTGCAGTGGCAACTGCATTAGCAGGTCAGCAGCTGGGGCTAAAGGCCATTTATCTTGAGGCAGGCAGCGGCGCTAAGCATCCAGTTCCCCCTGATCTTATTAGAGAGGTTAGGAAGAATATAGACATACCCATAATTGTTGGTGGAGGGCTTTGTTTACCCGAACAAGTAAATGCGTCAAGAGATGCTGGTGCCAATTTGGTTGTGGTTGGAAATGCCATTGAAAAAAATCCTAATTTATTATCTGAATTGGTAAAAGCTTCTCGATAGTACCCTTTACCAATCCATAAAGAAAAAGGAGCTGTCTTTGCTTTTTAGACAGCCCCTTTAATCATATTGATATTGATAAGTTACTTCATCTCGTAAGTTTCACCGCTATGTAGAAGATCGTCCATGCACTTGATCTTTGCTGATTTTTGAATATCTAGCAGCTGATCCCGTACATTGTCATCATAGGTTGAATGCTTAACGGCACGAATAACACCTAAAGCAACGGGGTACTCTGGTAGGCTCATGTTCACAAGCATTGTGTGTAAGCCAGGATTTGGATTTTGTGCATTGTGGACAAGGATATTGTCAAGGGTATATCCATTCTCACCCAGAGTAACAACTTTTAGGTGGTTATCCTCAATTACGAGTCCTTTCTCGTTGTTCTTTCCAAATAGCATTTTTTCGCCATGACGAAGTACTATCGTTTTATCGGCTCGGTTTTCACGGTCAGTTATTTCTTCATGGGTTTTATCGTTGAATATTACGCAGTTTTGCTGTACAACAACAACCGATGTCCCATCGTGTTTAGCGGCTTCAACCAGAACCTCAGCAGTTAATTTTACATCAACATCTATGGTTCGGGCAAAGAATTTGCCTTGGGCTCCAATCACTAACTCCCCGGGACGGAAGGGATGCTCAACTGTTCCATATGGAGAAGTCTTGGTTATTGCCCCTAGTTTCGAAGTTGGGCTATACTGTCCCTTGGTAAGGCCGTATATCTCGTTGTTAAAGAGAATAATATTGATATCGATATTACGCCTAATGGCGTGAATGAAATGGTTGCCACCTATTGCAAGCGAGTCACCATCCCCTGTCATCATCCAAACGCTAAGCTTTGGATTTGCCACTTTTATTCCGGTTGATATTGCAGCAGCCCTCCCGTGAATGCCATGGAATCCAAAGGTATCAACGTAGTACGGGAAGCGGCTGGAGCAACCTATACCCGAAACAAATACATACCTTTCCTTACTGTAGTCGAGGGCTTCAGAAACATCTGGCAACGCTCTGTAAACAGCGTTAAGTATGGCGTGATCGCCACAACCAGGACACCAACGTACTTCCTGATCGCTTTTAAAATCTTGTGGAGTATAGTTATGTTTTCCCATGGTTACTTGCCCTCCAGTATTTGATTAATTTTTTCTTTTAGTTCAACAATGGTAAATGGTAATCCCTGTACTTTGTTAAATTGCAGGTAATTAAATTCCTGAAAATTCATTCGTAGGTAGTTGGCCATTTGTCCCAGATTTAACTCACAAACCAAAAGTTTTTTGTAACGTTTAAAGATATCACGAATATTTTTTGGTAATGGATTGATGTAGTTGAAATGGCATAGTGAGACCTTCTTTCCTTGTTCCCTTAACTCTTGCACAGTTGTAAGCATGTGACCGTAAGTGCCTCCCCAGCTGATTACCAGTAGATCTCCTTCATTGTCCCCATAAACCTCCTGAAGGGGAATAAAGTTCTGAATTCTTTGTATTTTGGCTTCTCTAATCTCAACCATTTTTTGATGGTTGATGGGATCGTGCGATACAGAGCCTTTCAAAAAGTCTTTTTCTAATCCTCCTACCCGATGTTCAAGGCCTTTTTGTCCAGGAATTGCCCAACGACGTGCCAGCTTCTCTGTGTCCCGTTCATAGGGGAGGTAGTTTTGGGTTCCATCTGGTACAAAAGGTGGTTTTATTTCAGGATAATCCTTCATGCTAGGTATTAACCATGGTTCAGTGCCATTAGCAAGGTAGCCATCGGTAAGAAGAATTACTGGGGTCATGTGCTCAAGTGCAATCTTAGATGCAGTAAAAGCCCAGTCGAAGCAATTGCTGGGTGTGCTTGCAGCAACAATGGCAACGGGTGCTTCACCATTACGTCCGTATAAAGCCTGAACGAGATCGCTTTGTTCAGTTTTAGTTGGTAACCCAGTTGAAGGCCCACCACGTTGAACGTCAACAATAACAAGGGGTAATTCAGTCATCACAGCAAGCCCTATGGCTTCCGATTTAAGTGAAAGCCCAGGCCCTGATGTTGTGGTTACTGCAAAGTGACCAGCATAGGACGCACCAATTGCTGTACAAATACCGGCAATCTCATCTTCTACCTGAAGAGTTTTTACGCCTAAATCCTTACGTTTTGCAAGTTCTATAAGAATTTCAGTAGCAGGGGTAATGGGATATGACCCGCAAAATAAAGTTAATTTGGCTTTTTCAGCGGCAGCAATTAAACCCCATGCAGTTGCTGTATTACCATTAATGTTGCGATACAATCCTTTTTTAATGTTTGTTGCAGCTGGTATCTGGTAGGTGTTGGCAATAGCCTGTATGTTTGCAGCATAGTTATAACCATCGCGGAGCACTTTTTTGTTGGCATCAATAACACGAGGCTTAGTTTTAAATTTTTGCTCAAAGAAATGCTCAGTGAAATGCAAAGGACGTTCAAATATGTAGAAAACCATTCCTAATGCAAACATATTCTTACTTCGGATAATACTTTTATTGTCGAGGTCAGTTTCTTTTAAACTTTCTTTAGTTAGGTTTGTAATAGGGGCAAAGATAACTTTGAAATCTTCTAGCTTAAGCTCTTTAATCGGGTCATCAGTTTTGTAGTTTGCTCGCTGAAACCCCTTTTCGTTGAAAGTATCGCTGTCAATAATTATTGTTGCCCCGACTTTTAACCATTTAGCGTTGGCTTTTAAGGCTGCAGGGTTCATGGCTACCAGGATGTCGCAATAATCACCAGGGGTGTTTATCTTCTTGTTCCCAATTTGCAGCTGAAATCCGGATACTCCACCAATGGTTCCTTGAGGAGCCCGTATTTCAGATGGGTAATCAGGGAACGTGCTTACCCCGTTGCCTAAGAACGCTGAAGCCTCGGAAAACAATGTTCCTGTTAGCTGCATTCCGTCCCCCGAGTCACCAGAGAATCTAATCGATAACTCTTCTAACTTAAGGGATTGTCTTTCTTTATCCATAGTGGTTAGTATTAGTTGATATTTCTTTTAATTAAAATTTTTAAAATGTAAATGCATATAAAATAGTTTGGTATTTTATATGCATTGAGGCCAAAAATAAGGACTTAATCAAGACCTATGCGCCAAATAATTTAATGCAAAATTAACTATTTTCTATAACGAAAACCCAAACTACGTTTTTTTTTAGTTGTTTAAAAACATGATTCTTATCAGGGTTAAATCGTTTTCGAAAAGATATTAGTGTATTTTTGTTATAGAAAAAGCAAGCAAACAAAATGCAATTTCATCATGTTATAGTTAAGTAAAAGTCAGTATGATATTTACAAGTTGTTTATATAAATGTTAAAATAGGTTTATGGGGTTAATAAAATCTTTAAAAGGTTTCTCTCCGATTATCGGCAAGGGTTCCTTTATTGCTGAAACGTCAGTTATTATTGGAGATGTTGAGATTGGTGAAGATTGTAGTATATGGTATGGGGCAGTTCTACGAGGTGACGTTAATTCTATCCGAATTGGCAATAGGGTAAATATTCAGGATAACGCTGTTATCCATACTACCTATCAAAAGTCGGTTACAATTATTGAGGATGATGTGTCCATTGCACACAATGCTGTAATTCATGGAGCAACTTTAAAGAATGGGTGCCTTATAGGCATTGGGGCAGTTGTTCTCGATCATGCAGTAATAGGTGAGGGGGCTATTGTTGCTGCCAACTCGGTTGTGCTAAACGATACAATAGTTGAACCAGGGAGTATATATGCAGGAATTCCTGCAAAATTTGTGAAAAAAATTGATCAGGAGCAAGCAGGCAACTATAATATAAGGATTGCCAAAAGCTATTTGATGTATAAGAAATGGTACAAAGACGAATGTGAATAGTATGCAGATTTTAAACGTTGAATCTATTTAAGTATTAATCCAGTTTCAAAGAATGCTTTATTTAAAAATTCTATACCATCCTGATCCTCAATTTCTATTATCAATTTTTTTAACACTTCAATACTTCCGCTGGAGTAAAAATGGATGAATGGTTCATTGTTACTACAAGGTATACTATTCAAGTCGAAGAGTACTTTTTGAGCTTGCTTAGCTACTGCAGGAGCAGGGTTGATGATGCTAACACTTTTGGGAAGAATTTCCTTAAGGACAGGAATGAAAAATGGATAGTGAGTACAACCTAATACAAGGTGATCAATATTCTCATTAAGCATTGGTCTAATATACTTTTTTAGCAGAGTCTTTGCTTCTTTCGAGTTTGATTTTCCTTGTTCAACGAGTTCAACTAGTCCATTACCAACTTCATAAATAACATTTATGCTTTTTGCATACTTAGCCGTTGTTTCCTTATATAGCCTTCCGTGAAAAGTTCCTTCTGTAGCCAAAACCCCAATGGCTTTGGTTTTTGTAGCAATGGCAGCAGGTTTCACCGCTGGTTCCATCCCAACGAATGGTATTTTATAATTGGCTCGCAAATGGTCTATCGCTGAAGCTGTTGCAGTATTACAGGCAACTACAATTAAGCGACTTCCTTTGGAAATTAGAAAATTTGTTATTTGAGTTGAAATCTTAATTATTTCATCTTTTCCTCTAGGTCCATACGGACAATTTGCCGTATCGGCAAAGTAAATAAATGATTGAGCAGGGAGAATACGAACTAGTTCTTTAAGTACGGTTAACCCGCCTGCTCCTGAATCGTAAACTCCTATTATTTGTTGGTCCGTCAATTTTTTGCGGGATTAAATCATACTGTTTTTACCAAAAAGATGTATCAAAATTAGGAGTTTTATGGGTATTAAACAAAAAAGCCCAACCACTTTAGCGATTGAGCTTTTTTGTTTATGATGGTAGTTATTTAATTCCCAACTCTTTTTTTACCAATGGAAGTATATCAATACTTGCCTCGGAGAAGTAAACAACGCTACCCACACTTACATCGAATATATAAAGGAAACCCTGTTGTTTAGCAACTTTTTTAATAGCGGCATCAGCTTTTTCGATCAATGGACGCATAATTTCACCCTGCATACGTTGATAATCCTGCTGTGCGGTTGCTTCGAATTCTTGAATACGCTGTTGTAATTCTGTAAGTTCTCTCTCTCGAGCTTCGCGTATTGCTTCGGAAAGAGTATTTCTTCTTTGCATGTAGCTTTGAACTTTAGTATTATATTCAACATGCAGTTCTTCAATCTGTTCGCTAAGGTCATTGCCATATGCTCTCAGTTTTATTTCAGCGCTATCGCGTTCCGGCATAAGAGAAAGTAACTCTTGTCCATTAATATGGCCAAACTTTAAGTTCGACTGAGCAACGGCATTTCCCGAAAGCAAAAATAAGGCAACAACTAGAATCGTGAATAAGAATCTTTTCATCTTGTTTTTTGGGTTAAATTTGACGTACAAATATATTAATTAATTAGTTATATCCAAGTTTTTGTAAAATTTCATCGCTCTTGTCGTAACGAGGATTAGTGTACAGCATATTTGCCGATCCTGCCGAATCGAATATTACAGCATATCCTCCCTCGGTAGCCATCTCTTTAATGGCATTGAAAACTTGATCCTGTATTGGTTTAACCAACTCTTCCCTCTTTTTAAAAAGCATACCATCCCTACCAAAGTATCTCATTTGTAGTTCTTTGGCCACTTTTTCTTTAGCCATAATATTTTCTTCACGCTTTTTTTTCATCTCTTCAGTAAGCAGTATTTTTTCTGCTTCATAATCCTTGATAAGTTTCTCTATTTCTTGGTACTTCTCTTCAATCTCCGATTGATACTGCTTTGCAATCTTGTCGAGCTGCTCCTGTGCTGATCTGTATGTTGGAATTCTGCTTAGTATGTAATCTGTATCAACGTAAGCAAACTTTTGAGCAAAACTCATGAAAGGAAACATTACCATTGAAATTACTATCAATAACCTTTTCATTTTTATTTTTTTTATGTTTATCAAGTATTTGGCCAATTTGTTAAATATTAAACCTTAAAAATTGTTAAAAGGGCATGCCAATTAAGAAGTGAAACTGCCCTTTATGCGCGTTTGGGTTATGAGGAATCTTATCGAATCCGTATGCCCAGTCTATTCCTAGCATGCCAATCATAGGGAGGAAGATTCTTGCACCTACCCCAGCAGAACGGTGTATATTAAAAGGGTTGATTCTATAGAAATCATACCATGCATTACCACCTTCGAGGAAAGTTAAGAAGTAAATGGCGGCTTGGGGTTGAAGTGTTACAGGATATCTAAGTTCAATAGTGAACTTGTTATAAACGTTTGCGGAGCGAACTGTTCGCCCTTGAGCGATAACGGGAGGTGTAAGTGAGCCATTGTTATATCCCCTTAGCCCAATTGTTTCACGACCATAAAGATTATACCCAGACATGCCATCGCCACCCAGGTCAAATCCTTCGAAGGGGGAATATCCAATATCTGGGTTGTAGTATCCCAAATATCCAAACTGGGCTCCGGTATAGAGTACAAGATCTTTAACCAATGCATGGTACCACTGTATTTTACCAGTCCACTTGTGATACTCAATCCACTTATATTTCTCTTTTACATCATAAATGGTTGAGTAATCTTTGCTAGATAGAAGTGAATAGGGAGGAGTTAGCTGTAACGATATATTAAAGTTTGAACCACGTCTTGGATAGATCAATTGATCAACAGAGTTCCTCGAAAGGGAAGCTTTGTAGCTTAAATTATTGGAATTGCCGTTGGAAATAATGAAATAATCCCACTCTTTAAGTTTGTAACTTTGAAAGCTAACCTCATTATAGAAGGTAAAGAAATCATCAGGCCATTTAAGTCTTGTGCCAATACCAATTGCACCACCGCTGACTTTCATCGATTGATCACTGGTTTGGTATAACCATGTACCCGGAGTGTTTTGTATTGTGTGGTATAATGATATAGAAAAATTTGTGGGCTTCCTTCCACCTAACCAAGGCTCTACAAAAGAAAGGCTAAACGCTTTATAGTAACTACCATTAGTTTGAGCTCTAAGGCTTAAAGTTTGGCTATCGCCAGAAGGAATAGGTCGCCATGCATTCTTTTGGAAGACTCTACCCATTGAAAAGTTAGAAAAACGGATACCTACCGTTCCAACAAACATTTTGGCTCCCCATCCTCCGGATATTTCAAGTTGATCGTTGGCTTTTTCTTCCACAATATATGTTAGGTCAACATTACCTTCAGCAATATTGGGGATAGGTCGAACATCAAGTTTTTCTGGGTCGAAATGCCCTAGATTTGCTAATTCTCTAATTGATCGAGTTATATTGGTTTTGCTGAAAAGATCTCCTGGTTTGGAGTATAGTTCTCTTCGAATTACGTGCTCGTGGGTCTTTGTATTACCCTGGATAATAATTTTGTTGATAGTAGCTTGATCACCTTCATGAATCCTCATTTCAATATCAATGGAATCGTTTTCTGCTCTAACTTCAACGGGATCAATATTGAAAAATAGATATCCGTCGTCCATATATGTGGTTGAAATGGAATTGTCATCTATAAATAACCTCTTTTCCAATAAGGATCTGTCGTATACATCGCCAATTTTTATTCCTAGAATTGTGTTGAGGGCTTCGTCGGGTAGTTTTGAGTTACCAATCCATGTAATTGTACGGTAGAAATACTTGGATCCTTCTTCAACTTCAATAATTATCCCGATTCTCTTATCATTAACAACAAAAATAGAATCGCCTAAAACTTTGGCATCCCTATATCCCTTCTCGTTATAAAAATCAATTAGTTTGATTTTATCTTCCTCATAGTCATTTTCAATAAACTTTGATGCTTTAAAGATATTCATGTCCCTCCGTTTTGTTTTTTTAAGGGCTCTGCGTAATCGTCTATCGGTTATTTCTTGATTTCCTTCAAAGGTTATTTCACTGATTCTAACCTTAGGTCCTTTATCAATATCAAAGATTAGCCTAACTCCATTGGCAATTATTGTGTCATTTTCTTTAAAAATATCAACCTGTGTGTTTAGGAATGCTTTGGCTTTGAAATGGTTTTTAATCAACCTTTTGGAGTTGTCGAGAATATTGTCAGTAGCTTGACCACCAATCCTAAGTTTTATAAGATCCTGAATATCCTTTTCTTCGCCCTTTTTTAAACCGTTAAACTCAAAGCCGCTTATTCTGGGTAGTTCTTGAAGGTATATATCAAGGAAAATATCTTGTCCTACAATACTTGTCGCTGTGATTTTTACATCAGAAAAAAGACCCTGATCCCAAAGTTTATTTATGGCTTTGGTAGTTATTTCTCCAGGAACGCTAATGGTGTCACCCACATATAAACCACTAAGGTTAACAATTACAGTCGGATCAAGAAATTTAACCCCAGATACGGTAATTCCTTTTATACAGTAGTCTTCAGGGTTGCTATAGCTGAAAGGTGCAGTTTGAGAGAGACTAACTAAAGAAGACGTAATAAGCATCACAAGGGATGCAATGAAATATTTTTTAATCATCGAGGGAAATTTACACACATAATCTTGCATAGCGATAACGGAATACTATAACTAAAAATTTCAGCGAATATAAGAATGGATAATCAATTTTTAAAAAGTGAGGCAAATTTAGTGAAGTGCATTGGGTGTAGCAAGCTAATTTATATAAAAATTGATTAAAGTTGCTCGCTGGTCATCCCAAATCGACGTTCTCTAGCTTGAAAGTCAATAATAGCCTTAAAAAAATCATTTTTTGAGAAATCGGGCCAAAGCACTTCTGTGAAATGAAGTTCGGTATATGCGATCTGCCACAGGAGAAAATTACTGAGCCTAAATTCGCCGCTAGTACGAATAAGCAGTTCTGGATCGGGCATACTTGATGTTTTTAGGTAATTTGCAAATTCTCTGTTGGTTAGGTTGTCGGGATCTTTAGTTCCTTTGACACACAGTGTAGCAAATTCTTTTGCCGCTTCAACAATTTCCCATCGTGAACTATAGCTTAGGGCAATAACAAGTTTTAAACCTGTGCAATGCTGAGTGCGTTGAAGGGCGCTACTTATTTTTTTTTGTAAAGGATTTGGAAGTAGCTCGATGTTACCTATTATCTTAAACTGAATATTATTTTTTAAAAGCGTATTTATTTCAGAGTCAATAGTATTTGAGAGTAGTGACATTAATGCTTCGATTTCAACCTTTGGGCGATTCCAGTTTTCTGTGCTAAATGCATATAGTGTTAAATATTTAATTCCTAACTCAGCAGCAGCTTCAGTCGCAGCTCTAACTGCTGAAACAGCATTTTGATGTCCAAAGGCACGCGGTTTTCCCTTTTTTCTTGCCCATCGTCCGTTTCCGTCCATAATTATTGCAACATGGGCTGGAAGTTTTCTTTTGTCTATTTTGTCAATCAATGACATAGGTATACAATTTACATATATGCAGGGCAAATAGCGCTCTGCTTAAAAATTCTGTAGGATACAAAAAAGCCTGCAATTGAAAACCAATCGTTATTATGTATAAATGATTTTGGTTCATCAGATATGTTGATGTAATCATCAATTCCATCGAAGAATGTTTTATGAACGCGCCATTCTAACCCAAAAGTCCATCTATTGACTGGAGAATACTTGATTCCAATCCCCATTGGAATATGTGGAATGATAGTGTGATTTACGTATGCAATTCCAGCTCCAAGAGCAACATAAGGAGTGAAAGCACCCATCTTATGACGATTTGTATTAAAAGGAATGAACCCAATTTCACCAACTCCATCAATTACAATAATTCGTTTACTAAATGATGGGGTTTCTCCTGGTAAATAGAATTTTTCAGGATCGTGGCTTCCTCGTAACCAACCCATGGCACCAGTTACTCTTAGTGAATAAAGATCATTAAAATTTCTTCGGAATAACACTCCAATTGCTGGAGATGGTTTGTAAAATTGAGTACTTGGATTGTAATCACCCATGTAATATGAGGCACCAGCAATTAAACCAGCATCATTACGCTCTTGGGAAAACAATAAAAATGGCATCCATATCAGGAGTAGCACAAAGAATAAAATGGTTCTCATTAAATAAAGGCAGTTTAGAAAATGAATCTTCTACGTGATGGGGGCTTAACTCCTGTTCGTTTTGATTTTGCCAATTTATAGTTTACTTTAAAAAGAATGGAATTGTAAAAATCGTTGTATTTCCCATGTACTGAATTGTATCCATCTAAATTGTTGCTGGTGGTATACCTTAAGCACAATTCGGCTCCTAATGAAACCTTTGGCATAATGGCAAATTTTGCTCCAATACCTCCGGGAATTACAAGAGCAAAGGAAGGATCTTCAGAAAATTGAGAATTATTTAACAAATTTTCTTTTGGAGTTACATGATAGTAAAGACCTCCTGCCCCAAGGAAGACATAAAGGCTCCATGGTTGCTTAAAATGGCGCAAGCCACCTCTAACCTGCATAATGGAGTAGTAGTAGTTCTGATCACTTTCGGGGATTAAATAGTACTCTCCAATAACAGTAAGTTCATTTATAAGGGTATTAAATGCAAAATTGCGATTTACATTACTTGTTGAAGTAGCATCTGACTGTGAAAGAAAACCTGAAACAAACGAGGCTTTAACATTAAGCTCTTTCATAACCTGATAACGCACTCCACCCGTGATCCCAGGACGTGTTTTTGAGAAGCTGATATCTTTAAATCCCATAAAGTTTGAGGAATTTGGCGAACCTCCAATATCTCCAAAGTATTGGAAGGCTGTTACACCTCCAAAAACCTCATATCTAGCCAATTTCCAGGGTTGTGAGTATACAGTAGAGCTAAATACCGATAGCACAACTATCATTGCTGAGATTCTTTTCATCATAAACTTTTTGAGCATTACAAATGTAAAAAAAAAAGTAACAAAAAAGAAAAACCTTATTCTATTGCCTTTAATTAATTCTTTAAAGTATAAATAAAAAACAAATAAAATAAAATAAGGTTAATTTTTAGTTTGGGTTTCTACTATCAACCCCCCACATCATTTTGTTTCTTAAGGTTTTAAAATAACTCGTTTCTTTCAAATTAACAATTCCAACGTAAAATGGTGCTTTTAATACCCTTATTCTGCAATTGCTTACTGTTGTAACAGAACGTGAGTCAAGAGATATTAGTATATTATTTTCTCTGGTATCCACTTCGAAAACAAGTTCTGAATTATCCGGAATAACTAATGGGCGAACTGTGAGATTATGAGGAGATATGGGTGATATCAAAAATGTATTTGATTTTGGACTTACTATTGGTCCCCCTACACTTAAAGAGTAGGCAGTTGATCCTGTTGGTGTTGAAACAATAATTCCATCAGCCCAGTATGTGCAAAGAAATTCACCATCAATGTAAGCATTAATGGTAATCATGGTTGTGCCACTTTTTTGGATTGTTAGGTCGTTAAGTGCAAAAGGAAAGTTTCCTAATGGATTATTATCTATGATTAATTGAAGCACTGATCTTTTTTCAACGGTATACTCGTCTTTTACAATTTGTTCAATGGCGGCAACCATGTTGTCTGAAGCTATATGGGCAAGAAATCCTAACCTGCCAAAATTAATACCCGCTACTGGTATTCCCGAATCCTCAACATAAGACACTGATTCTAAAAAAGTTCCGTCGCCACCTATGCTGAGCATAATATTGGCTCGATCCTTAACTTCGGAAGGGTAATTGAAAATACTTTTAACTTTAGGTTTATACCCAAGTTCAATCTGTAAAAAATCAAAAAATGGAGAAAAAACCATTATTTCAACATTAAGAAGCAAAAACTGATCAAGAATTAGTTTAATGCTTCCAATGTGCTCTTTGTTAACACTATGTCCATACAATGCAATTGTCATATTGAAAGTGCGTTAATAGTTTAAAAAGGGTGTTCCAAAGTGAACAAAGAAACCACCTTCTCCTAATATGTTGAGTGAATACTCCATTCTCAAAACAATATCGTAATAAGCAACCATGTAGATTCCAGTTCCATAGCCATATAAAAATCTGCCTTCAAGTGATCCGTTAGGTATACTAGCATCGGCTTTAACCATTCCTGTATCTGCAAAAAGACTCCAGTAAAGGGCAATATGAGCCTTGCTAAACTTCCCTTCCGGAATAAACGGCAAAATAACTACTTTTGGTGGAATTAGTTGGAATTTAAATGAGTTTTTGTTGATAAAGTATTGAGAACCACTTGTAACATAATGTTCATAACCCCTAATGTAGTTTTTGTAACCTATTGCATCATTTAAAAAGTAGGGTAAATCAGTCTTGCTACACCCTTTTATCATTAAATCAGTTCCCACGAAAAATCTTGTAGCAATAGGAGCATAGAATCCTCCAGAAAGACTTGCCTTCCAATAAGAAGCAACATCATATGGAAGAATTCCCATCTTACTGATATTGAGATTCAAAAAATATCCCGATAGAGGGAAAATTTTTTGGTTACGCTTTTCAAGAAAAACGTCATACCTAAGTTCTGTTAATGAGTGGTTCGTTTTGTCATTTCCAAAATAATTTGGATTTAAGTTGGCAATAGTGTCTATAACTGATGTTTGTTGGTACCCTAAAGTGATTGTGTGATACCAATGTATGGCAGGCCTATACAAATAAGCAAATTCTAAATTGAATATGCTGCGAACCTTTCCATCTGATGATTTATAAAATACTTGTTTATTGTTGAGATTTGTATAGGGAACTTCGTGGTTTGTTACGTATGATATCCAACTTTTAAGTCCATGTCTTTTTTCATTATCAAGTGAGTATGTTGTATGCCGTAACGATATTTGTTTTCGATACCCAAGAACTAAGCGTAATGTTAGTTGATCGCGCAGACCACGAAAGTTGTCAACGGTAATATATGCACCATAGTTAATTCTACTGTAATCACCTTGCTTCAGAAAAGAGCTCAAATTTCTGTCGGCATATTCAATAATAGGTATGGGCCAGATATACCACCTCTCCTCAACAGCTATATTCCAATCTATCAAAATACTATCTGTATGATATTCAGTATAAATAAAGTTAAAGAGTTGTATGTTATCCAAGTTCTCCCTAATTTTCTTTTTATGTGAGGGTATATCTTTGGCAAAAAGAGTATCGTTAAGTTTAAATGGAATTTCTCTTAGAATGACTTTTTCATTTGTAATTTTATTTCCAGAAATTTGAATAGAATTAACAATTAGAATGCTATCCTTTAAGGAACCGTATGCGTAGTTATATGAAAAGATTAGAAAAGCGTTGCAGATCAATGCAACTGCTATATTAGAGATTAAGTAGCGCATGATCTGTTATATGTTCAAGTATTTTAAAAGCAGATTGTAGCGTTCTTCAAGTAGATCCTCTTCTTCGTCATGCTTCATGTAAGAACCCAAAACCGTATAATTATATCGGTTGAAGGTTTGGTTTATTGAGGTTAAATCGGTTACGTTTAATTTGAGCGTAAGCTCAATTTTTGTAGAATTAGGACTCGATGTGATGTAAGTTCCAAGTATTTTGGCATCGTTACCCTCAACAATTTGTGCAATCTGAGCGAGTGAGTAATCATTGCTGTTAATTTCAAGAACTATTATTCCTCCAGGATTTTTTAATGCTGACATTTCGGCAAACATATGTAGTAAGTCAGTAATAATGATTACTCCAAGGTAGTTCTTTCGATGGTCGAGAACTGGAATAAGGGAAAGTTTAAGGCGAGATGCCAGCTCAATGATCTCAAAAACATGTTGATATTCAGTTGCGTAGGGACGAAGGAGTGAAAGTTGATGGTTGCCCAGTGGCTCTTCGGGCATGTTAAGATCATAAATATCCGTTTCGGATATCAACCCAAGGAATTCCTTATCGTTTACAATTGGTAGATGTGACACCTTAAAGATATCCATCCAATTGAGGGCTGTTATTCCTGTATCGGATGTTCTAAGTGAAGGGACAACGTCAGAAATTAACTCTTTTGCAACCATTCCATGCAAACGTTTAAATTTTAATCTAACTTTGCAAAGTTAATCGGAAATATCAACACTATGACCCATTTAAGTGTAAATATCAATAAAATTGCCACACTTCGCAATGCTCGTGGTGGTGATATCCCAAATGTTTTAAAGTCTGCCATCGATTGCCAGCGATACGGTGCCGAAGGCATTACAGTGCATCCACGCCCTGATGAAAGGCACATTCGCTACCAGGATGTTAGGGATATTCGTCCAATCATCACCACCGAATTTAACATTGAGGGATATCCATCGGATTTTTTTACAAAAATTGTGCTAGAAGTTTCACCTCATCAGGTTACCCTTGTACCCGATCCCCCAGATGCGATTACATCCAATGCGGGATGGGATACGTTAAACAATAAACAGTTCTTAAAAAAAATTGTTTCGATATTCAAAAAGGAGGGTATTAGAACATCACTTTTTGTTGATGGAAATCCTGAGATGGTCAAACATGCTGTCGATACTGGAGCCGACCGTGTAGAGTTGTACACGGAACCCTATGCCAAAAATTATCGCGTGAATAGAGAGATGGCAATTGAACCATTCGTTGTTGCTTCATTGGCTGCAAAAGAGGTTGGATTAGGACTTAATGCCGGTCATGATCTTAATCTTGATAATCTTCGGTATTTCACACAAATAATTCCTTGGATACAAGAGGTATCAATTGGTCATGCGCTCATAGCCGATGCATTATACTATGGACTTGAGAATACAATTCAAATGTATTTAAAGCAGACCAAAGGGTACTAGTCATGAAACTTTTCTACCGCGAAATGGGCGAGGGGTTTCCTCTTGTTATTCTTCATGGGCTTTATGGATCATCGGATAACTGGATGAGCATTGGTCGTGAATTGTCTCTCCATTTCAAGGTTATCCTGGTAGATCAACGTAATCATGGCAAAAGCCCACATAGCATGCAGCATACCTACCCCGATATGGCTAATGATTTACTTGAACTTATAGATGTTTTGGATTTATCAAGCGTAGATATAGTTGGACATTCTATGGGTGGGAAAACTGCTATGCTTTTTGCACAGCAGAACCCTGATCGTTTGAGAAAACTTGTGGTAGTTGATATTTCTCCGGCAGAGTATGACATATCTCATAAAACAAATGAAAGTCGCTATGAAGAGTTGCATCGGAAAATAATAACAGCAATGTCTTTGCTGAAACCTGAATTAGCCACTTCTAGGCAGCAACTTGATGAAATATTGGCAAAGAATATTCGTGATGTAAGGATAAGGCATTTTTTGTTGAAGAATGTCAAAAGGGATGAGAAAGGTTTTTTTCGTTGGACTATAAATGTGAAGGCAATCAGTAAAAATCTTCCTTCAGTTATGGGTACTATATTTAGCGATGACATGCAGTTACCAGTGGCTACTCCTACATTATTCGTCAAAGGAGAAAAATCCAATTACATTACCCAAAACGACGAGGAAAAGATAAAGCGATGGTTTAGCAACTGCAAAATACAAATTATACCCAACGTAGGTCATTGGCTTCATGCTGAGGCACCCACACAGTTTGTTTCTCTTGTCAACTCTTTTTTACTGTGATTTATGAAAAAGAGGTTTTGGGAACTTATCCCTTGGCTTTCTCAATGTTAGCTGGATCAATTATCGGTTCGTTTCTATACCTTAACAGAAGTTGAGCTACTGTTAATACATCCTTTTCGCAATAAGTTACAATTCGTTCCAAGTCATTATCCTTATAGAATACTTCTGCAACCTGACTTCCATCGATATCATCCTTTGGAGTGGGAATATTAAAGGTATAGGCAAGAAGATTAAGTGATGTGTAATGTTTGTAGTCTCCAAATTTCCATAGTTCCATGGTATCTAAATGATTAACCTCCCATGGTTTTTTACCAGCAATGTCGAGCAAGTTGGGTAATTTAATGCCGTTTATCAACATTCTGCGAGAAATGTATGGAAAGTCAAACTCTTTGCCATTATGAGCGCATAGTAAGGCTCCTGGTTTAGCAGAGAATTTTTCGAGCATATCGGCAAAATCCCTCAGAATCAATACTTCGTCCTCTCCAGCAAAGGATTTAACTCGAAAGAATAAACTATTGGATTTAGGAACAACAATGCCAGCCGAAATGCATATTATTTTACCAAATTCAGCATAGATACCCGCTTTTTGGTATATCTCTTCCGAGGTTTCATTTTCCTTAGCTATCCTTTGGGCTTTCTTGTCCCAAAGCAGTTGAAAGGGTTCAGGCATCTGCTGATATTCGGGATGCTGTGGTACGGTTTCTATGTCAAGAAACAGGATATCTTCTATCTTAATACTATTTAACATGATGGAATTATTTATGAAAATACGATTTTTTTTATTTTAAAAATTGTGGTTATGTGCCTTTAAGATTTTTTTCAATTATTGAAGTTAATATATTGATTGCCACAGAGTTATTTCCACCCTGAGGAACAATTATATCAGCATAACGTTTTGTTGGTTCAATGAATTGGAGGTGCATTGGTTTAACTGTTTTCTCGTATCGCTCCAACACCATATTTACCGAACGCCCTCTTTCAATAATATCCCGGCAAATAACCCTTGACAATCGATCATCAGCATCGGCATCGACAAATACCTTTATATCCATTAGATTTCTTAACTCGGGATTTGTGAATATTAAAATACCTTCAATTATCACCACGTGTCGAGGTGCAATGGCAATAGTTTCGCTTGATCTTGTGCAGGTTAAGTACGAGTATATGGGTTGATCGACTTGTTGTCCTGATTTAAGGCGGGAAACATGGTCCACTAGTAACTCAAACTCAATTGAAGATGGATGGTCAAAATTTATTTTCTGCCTTTCTTCCATTGGTATATGCGAACTATCTCGATAGTATGAATCTTGAGGTATAACAACAACTTCACCGGGGGGAAGACATTCAACAATTCGGTTGACTACAGTAGTTTTTCCAGATCCTGTGCCTCCGGCAATACCAACTATTAGCATTATAAAAGAATTTGTAAATGATTAACTTTGTAATTCTTAATACTGGTGCTAAGGTACAAATCTTTTTTTATTAAGGGGCGATTAGAACCATTTGTGGATTATATTGTTGAGTTTAGCGAAAAACTAATAATTAACTATAAGCTAGTATGTTATATCCGTTAAAATTTAAGCCAATTCTAAAGGAGCGTATTTGGGGAGGTACAAGGTTAATTGATAAATACGGGAAAAAGCCTTTGAGTGAATCATCGGTGCCATTTGGTGAATGCTGGGAGTTGTCGGGGGTTCAGGATAGTATCTCGGTTGTGACCAATGGTTTTTTAGCAGGGAACACACTTGATGAGCTTATCGAAGTTTACATGGGTGATTTGGTAGGGGATAAGGTATACCAAGAGTTTGGCTTAGAGTTTCCTTTACTCATCAAGTTGATCGATACAGCCGACTATCTTTCGATTCAGGTGCATCCTGATAACGAAATGGCCTCTCAATTGCATCATGCCTATGGGAAGTCAGAAATGTGGTATATACTTGAGAGCGAAAAAGATTCATGGATAATTACAGGTTTTAAGAAGCAAATCGATAAGAAAAATTTTTCTGATATAATAAGTAATGGTACCCTAAAGCAATATTTAAGGTTTGAGAATGTTTCAAAGGATGATTATTTCTTTATTCCTGCTGGTAGGGTTCATGCCATAGGCAAAGGGATAATGCTAATTGAAATTCAGCAATCATCGGATATTACCTATAGAATTTACGATTGGGATCGGGTTGATGAGAAAGGAAAAAGTCGAGAATTGCACACCAATTTAGCAAAAGACGCAATTGATTTCTCGATAGCCTCAGACACAAGAATGCATAAAAAGATAGAATTAAATACAACGCAGGAACTGGTTAGTTGCCCTTTTTTTAAAACAAATAGGCTTGTTTTAAGTAATAAAATTGAAAGAGATTTTAATAGACTCAATTCGTTTATCATTTATCTTTGTTTGGAAGGCGATGTAGAATTAATAGCCAATAATAAAGATATTGTTAATTTAACTAATGGAGAACTTGCCCTGATCCCTGCGGTTTTGGAAAATGTAGCATTGGCTCCCAGAAAAGAAGCTAAACTTTTAGAGATTTATTATTAGTGCAATACTTTTTAAATAATTTGTTACTTTTTGACATGTTTGAAAAAATCAAAATTTTTTTGCATGTTTTTTGATTGGCTATTGTTTTTTTTTGTAATTTCAATCCTTAATGGATAATATAATCTACTTCATAAAGTCAACCCTATCCAGCGAGATGGCGTCTAGTGGTTTTCCCCTTATATATAAAGGGGAAATGAACCATCAGATTATGCGCTCATTTGCCTTTATGGCCAATAGGAAAATTGCAGAAAAAAACATTCCCACATCAATTCGGAAAAGGGTTTTTCACATAATGATTGAGTGTTTGCAGAATATTACGAAGCATTCCGATGATTATGATGAAAAGGATAAGCAGATTGGCAATGGGCTTTTTGTGGTTGGACATAACAAGGACTCATTTTACGTTATAACAGGCAATCTTGTTAGAAATGAAAAGATGAAATCACTTGAAGAAAGATTAATGCTATTAAACCAATCAACTCCAACTGAGTTGAGAAAACTTTTTATGAAACAAATGATAGAGGGCAGTCTCAATGAAAAGGGAGGTGCCGGATTAGGATTAATAGATATTAGCAGAAAATCTGGAAGAAAGTTATTCTATCACTTTGTCCCTTTCGATAAGCATCGCCATTTCTTTCTTCTTGCTGCCTCAATTGCAATTGATAATTCTTCCGAGAAGGAAGATAATGAGGAAGAAATGTAGGAAGAATTAATATCTTTATAGATTGAAGAATAGTATTATTATCAAATGGTTTAATTTTTTAAATGATCTCTTGATTAAACAAATGTAATTTATACAATTTCATGAGGACAAGTTGCATTTTATTTCTATTAATAATTCCATTCATTATTTCTGGGCAGGTTCGTGATGAAGAAAAAGAGCGCCAGCGAATAGCTGAAAGTAAAATAAAAACTGTTATTCAATGGACTCATCGCTATAGTCAAGGAAAACCAAGTCCTACTGGTTATAAAACATCCGAAACATATTACGATAAGCGAGGAAATCCCATAGAGATAATTAACTATAGAGCCAATGGTGAAATTTCTTCTAGGTTGCTCTATAAGTATAATGATCAGAATCTCCGTACCGAGTATATAATGTATCAAAAGGTTGATAAACCTGAATTGCAAGTATCTTATAAACAAACTTTTCACTATAATAGTAAAGGACAAAAAACTCACGAAATTGTATTTGATGGGGGTGCTGGATACAGAATTGTCAACAATTATTTTCCCAACGACCAACTCAAGGAAATTATTAAATACGGAACCGGTAATAAAATTGAAGAGAAATGGGAATACTCATATTCTGAAAATTCGCAAGAGATTAAAATATTTATTCCCGACAATAATTTATCTGCAATTGTTCGAAAAAAATTTGATCCTAAAGGAAATCTTACTGAAGAAATTAGAATTGACACCAAAGGAAATGAGTTGAAGAAGACAACGTATGCATATGATTCAAAATCGAGGATGATTGAAATGGCAGAATACTTTTCGGGAAATTTAACCAAGAAATTACATTATAAATACAACAACCTCAATCTTGTGGAAGAAGTTCTTCAGGAAAACTCCGACGGCAAAAAGTTTACCCAGGCTAACTATAGTTACGATCCCAAAGGAAATTTGCTTGAGGAGAAATGGAGCGAAGACAACACCAGTGAATTTTCACACAAACAGTCTCGATACGATAAGGAAGGAAATCTGATCGAAGTGGATTCATACTTTGCTCCATATAGGTATAGAGTATTTTATAAGTACACATACGAATACCACAAATAGTTTAGCTATAAAGATTTATTTTTAGCCTTTTTTGTCAACTTCATCCAATTCTGGATAATTTTTTTCCCTTAACAATCATCGTGAACAAAATAATGATAAGATTTAAGGATTAAATATATTGGTTATAATTAAACATTTTGAATACTAGAGTGTTGTATTTTTATTATCATTTTGGATTATGGAAAGAATAAAAAATATTACTCAGGTTGATATATTCACTTTTTCTGAGAAAGTTTTCGATATGTTCAAGAACGAATGGATGCTCATTACTGCCGGGTTACCTGATAATTTTAACACCATGACAGCCGCCTGGGGCAGTATGGGTATACTCTGGAGTAAACCCATTGTAAATATCTACATCAGACCACAACGGTATACATTTGAATTTACTGAACGCCACAGTATTTTTAGCCTATGTTTTTTTGGGCATGAAAAATATCGGGAAGCTCTTTCGTTCTGTGGATCGAAGTCAGGTAGAAAATATAACAAACCCTTGGAAACAGGACTTACCCCTGTAGTTACTCCTGCCGGGAACATAGCGTTTCAAGAAGCAAGGTTGGTGATTGATTGTTTAAAACTTTATTCCGACGATATTAAACCCGACAGGTTTATTGATAGGGACATTGATAGATCAGTATACCCCAGTAAAGATTACCATCGCTTTTACATTGGTGAAGTGTTAGGATGCTATGAGTTACCAGAAAACAGTTGATTGCAACAGGCCAATTCTAATCTATGATGGATACTGTAATCTTTGTAGTGGTTTAGTTCGATTTGTGCATCGACATAGCCGCAAGGATAAAATATTAATGATCGCCTTAAAAGAATTAGAGCTCTATCCTTGTTTAGATTACAAGAAGTTTGAAAACGTTATTAATGATTCAGCAATTTTTATCAATAAGTTTGGAAAAATTTTCATAAGATCTGATGCTATTGTAAATATCCTTAAAACACTTAGTGGAATTTGGCTAATACCTTGGTTGGTTTTATCAATAGTTCCAAAGAGAATTAGGGAATACTTTTACAGAATTATATCCCAGAACAGGTATAAATGGTTTGGCAAAAGGGCCATGTGCTTCTACTTGCCACCAGAAAATTATTAAACTTATAATTTTTTAAAGGAATGAAAAGGATACTATTGCTTTTAATTTCAGTAACGTTTTATTTTTTCTCATTCTCTCAGGAGGGTCTTGACGATATAGTAGAGATTCACACAAATATTTTAAAAGAAACACCCGATGTTGATACAACAGCAAAAGAAAAACTATGGAAATTTGGAGGAAACTTTTCCCTCACTTTTAGCCAAGTATCGTTAACCAATTGGGTATCTGGAGGAGAAAACGCTATTTCAGGAGCAGTGGGGACATTGATAGCTGCAAATTACACCAAAGGAAAAACCAAGTGGGACAATACCCTAGATATTGGTTATGGTCTTACAAAACAGGGGGAGGATAAGGTGATAAAAAATGAGGATAAAATTGATTTTTCCTCACAATTTGGGAAAAAAGCATCAGATAAGTGGTTGTATAGTTCACTTATAGGTTTTAAAACCCAGTTTGCCGAAGGGTATAGCTATCCTAACGACTCGGTGGTAATATCAAATTTTCTTGCTCCAGCATACATTATCATATCGGGAGGAATGGATTACCGACCTTCGGATAAGTTGAGCTTATTCCTATCGCCCATTACAGGTCGACTAACCATTGTCACTGACCAAGAACTTTCAGATAAAGGAGCATTTGGGGTTGAGAAGGGTTCTAACACCCGATCGGAAATGGGAGGTTTCGTTAGAATTGTCTATCAGGATAAATTCTTTTCAGAAAACTTTTCCATTAGATCAAAACTGGAGCTATTCTCCAACTATATCGAAAAACCTGAAAATATTGATATTAATTGGGATGTATCGCTTAATCTTAGGTTAGGGAATTATATAACAGCTCGTTTTCAAACCCTAATGGTATACGATGATGATATGGTGGCAAAACTTCAGGTTAAAGAGCTGTTTGGGATTGGATTTAGCTATCGTTTTTAAGATTAAAGGATTAATCATCTTGGTCATCAAATGCAAGATTTCTAATTTCATCAAGCGTTCTTCGTTCCTTTTTAGTGGGTCGTCCGGTTCCTCGTTCTCGATAGCCATGAAATGCCATTAAGCCTACATTGAGTTTTTCCAGCTCTTCATCGGGTGTAGTATCATCGAGGTAATCAGGCAAAAGCTTTGCCCCAACACGATTTTTGGGAATACCCTTAATTAGGAAAGAGTATTGTACGGGAGGTTTTTTTACGCTAATAGTATCGCCTTCCTTTATCTCTTTTGAAGCTTTTGCTTCATTGCCGTTGAGCAACACCTTTCCCTTTCTGCAGGCTTCGGTGGATAGACTTCGGGTTTTATAAATTCTAACCATCCAAAGCCATTTATCGATCCTTGTCTGTTGCGAGTTGTCCATTATAGGAAGTCCGATTACTTTTTGTTGTAAAGGTTCATGGTTTGTTCTATTCCAATGACCCCAAAGCTGAGTATAATTTTTCCTGCTTTTTCTATGGGCTGTGGTAGTATAGCAAGTTCATCTGATGCCCATTCTCCTAACACATAGTCTACTTGATAACCTTTTGGGAAATCGCTACCAATTCCAAATCGTAATCTTGCATAGTCTTGGGTGGTAAGGGTTTCAATAATACTTCGGAGTCCATTATGTCCTCCATCACTACCTTTTAGTCTAATGCGGAGCGTACCTAAGGGAAGAGCCACATCATCAACTACAACCAAAAGGTTCTCAATGGGAATTCTTTCTTTGTTGAGCCAATATGACACCGCTTTTCCGCTAAGGTTCATATATGTTGAGGGTTTGAGTAAAATATAGGTTCTGCCTTTGTGCTTAAAATCAGCTATATCGCCATATCGCTTTGCCCCAAAAACAGTATTGGACGCCTTAGCCAGTGCGTCCAATACCATAAAACCAATATTGTGGCGGGTATTGGAATACTCTTTCCCCATGTTCCCAAGCCCTGCAATCAAATATTTCAAGACAACGAAGATTTATTTTTGTTATTCTTCTTTCTCTTTTTCTACAGATTCGGTAGGTGCTGCGGTAGGAGTTTCTTCCTCTGTTGCTTGTGTTCCACGAGCAGCTCTTGTTAACTTAACTGAAGCAATAACAGTAGATTTAGGATCAACTAGGTCAAAGTTTTCAAACTTAACCTCTTCAACAAGTTTGCTTTTTCCAAGACCCATTGAGGTTACATCGATCTCAAGAACACCTGGTAAATCTTTTGGATATCCAAAAGCGCGAAGTTTTCTGGTGATGAGGGCAAGTTTACCTCCCTGCTTTGAACCTTCGGCTGATCCTACTAGTTTAACAGGGATTGCAATAGTGATTTTTTTATCATCAAAGATTTCAAGAAGATCAACGTGAAGTACCCTGTCAGTAACAGGATGAAACTGAATTTCTTTTACAATGGCTTTATGCTTTTTCTTGCCAATGGTAAGATTAATGAGGAAAACATCAGGTGTGTAGATTAATCCACGTAGATCACTTTCTAGAACCGAGAATAAAATGTTATCCTTTCCACCATAAAGCACAGCAGGGACAGCTTTTTCTTTGCGTAATTTTTTTGCAAACTTCTTTCCTGTTTCGGTCCTCAGCGAACCTTTAATTTCAAATGATTCCATTTTTTGTTTTTGTTTTTTGTTAATAATCGACGCTACTCAAGGCTGCCCCTCTTTTTTTGTCAGCCTCCCATCGCGCCATTGTTATAGCTGAGGGGATTTTTGGGGTGCAAATATAGGAAGACTTTCGAAAAGGTTCAAAGATTAAATGATAAACTTCTCGCTAATAGACTCAAAATTGTATACTTTATTGATTACATCTGCAAAGAGCTCAGCAACAGAAAGAACTCTAATCTTTTCAGTATTCTGATTTATTTTAATTGGAATGGTATCGGTCACAACCAATTCCTTGATTGCAGAGTTGGCAATACGTTCGTAAGCCGGACCTGAAAGGACAGGGTGAGTAGCAAAAGCTCTTACGCTCATGGCTCCTTTCTCCATCATCATATCGGCAGCGGCAGTAAGAGTTCCTGCAGTATCAACCATGTCATCAAGAATAATTACATTTTTCCCATCCACTTCTCCAATAGCAGTTAGCTGACCCACTTGATTTGCCTTTTCTCTGGTTTTATGACAAATTATCAGAGGAGAATTCAAAAAGCGAGCATAGGCATTTGCTCTTTTCGCACCTCCCATATCGGGAGCAGCAATGGCAATATTGTCAAGGTTTAAGCTTTTGATATAGGGTACAAAGATTGATGAAACGTAAAGGTGATCAACAGGTACATCGAAAAAGCCTTGAATTTGATCAGCATGAAGATCCATTGTCATTACCCTGTCAACACCAGCAGCGATAAGGAGATTTGCAGCAAGTTTTGCTCCTATTGATACTCGGGGTTTATCCTTTCTATCTTGTCGAGCCCAGCCAAAGTAGGGAATAACTGCAACCACTTTGTATGCTGATGCTCTGTGGGCGGCATCAATCATGAGAAGCAATTCGAAAAGGTTATCAGTTGGGGGGAACGTTGATTGAATAATAAAAACCGTTGCACCGCGAACCGATTCGTCGAAGGAGGGTTGAAACTCCCCATCGCTAAACTCAGTTACTGATGATTTACCTAAAGGTATACCAAAGTTGCGAGCTATTTCGGTGGCCAGATAAAGGGAATTACGTCCTGAAAAGAACTTTATACAGTTGCTTTTTCGCATGATTTGTTGATTTTGCTATGAATATTTGGATGTTTGGGCAAATTTAATGTAAAAATTAAAATGATAATAATTTTTATTTGTGCTTTTTGTCAGACAAAACAGTATTAGCTTATTGGTAACTTAACATTCTTTTATTAAACATAAAACCCCAATAGACTTTTATTCTATTGGGGTTTTATGTTCTTAAATTTCATGCTATTTAACTAAGACATCTGAAGTGGTATTAATCTCAGCAATATAATTTAGTATATCGTCCCTCCCAATACGTGTAACGGCTGAACAGGTGAAAATGTGTGGAAGCTCTTCCCATGTTTCGTAAAGCTGCTTTTTGTATTTTGCTATGGAACTATTCAGTGCAGATGAACTTAGCTTGTCAGCTTTGGTGAATACTATGGCAAAAGGTATTTGGTTGCTTCCTAGCCAGTTAATAAATGTGAGATCAATAGCTTGGGGTTCAAGCCTTGAATCGATTAAAACGAATAGGCAGTTAAGATTTTCGCGGTTAAGAATATATTTCGTAATCATTTCGGAGAAAACCTCCCGTTTGCCTTTTGAAACTTTTGCGTATCCATAACCCGGTAAGTCTACCAAAAACCACGATTCGTTAATTTCGAAGTGATTGATTAGCTGAGTTTTTCCTGGGGTGCCCGACACCTTAGCCAAGGTTCTTAATCCGGTGATCATGTTAATAAGTGATGACTTGCCTACGTTTGATCTTCCGATAAAGGCATACTCGGGGAGATCGGGATGAGGGCAGAGCCCAATGTGTGGACTACTTTTTAGAAACTTTGCAGAACGTATAATCATAATTACTAGTAATTTATGAATATTATTTGCGTGTCTCTTTTCAAAAGAGATTGTACAAATGTACAACTATTTTATGTTGTTTTGCAAAGATATTTCTACAAAGTGGGAATGTATTTCCTCAATCGATTGATTGCTATAGGTATTAACACCTAAAAAAAAATGAATATTATTTATCTCCCTACTTATATCAATCAGGCTAATAAGATAAGAGATAAATACCAGATAATTAAATAAATAAGAAAACAGAAGGATTTGTTTGAAAAGTATGAACCAGTTTTATTTCAGACTTTTAGAGTACTCTTCAGCTTGTTTAAAAACCCGAATGAAGTTTTTGCCCCATATCTTTTCAATTTCACGTTTTGAATAGCCCCGTATTAAAAGTTCAACTGTTATATTAATCATTTGACTAGCATCCATGCATCCTTCTAGGGCTCCTCCTCCATCAAAATCACTACCAATACCCACGTAATCAATGCCTACTATCTTAACAATATGATCGATGTGATCTACTAAATCGGAAACATTTGCAAAAATTTGAGGAAAAATATCATCGACTGCATACCATTCCTCAATGGCTTTTTTTCTTATCTCGGGCGAAAGGTTTTGGTAGTTATTGTACTTTTTGAGTAGTTCGTTATGTGCACTATCCCTAGCAGGATTTGGCTCTGTGGTTTTTACATAGCTACTTAGGAGGCTTAATTGAACAACACCACCCTTTTCAGCTAGCTTTATGATCATTTCATCGGTAAGGTTACGGGGATTATCGCATATTGCACGGGTATTACTATGGGATGCAAAAATTGGAACTTTTGACACTTCAAGGGCTTGGAAAAATGCGTCGTCAGAAATATGGCTAACATCTACAAGTATTCCAAGCCTGTTGAGCTCATCAATAACTTGGAGGCCAAAATCACTTAGACCACCATGTTCTGGACCTGATGGGTCGGTTGATGAATCGCAGATATCATTATTTCGAGTATGACAAAGTGTAAGATAACGGGCACCCATATCATAAAATTCTGAAAGTATTGATAGGTTTTTCCCTATGGGATATCCATTTTCAACTCCTATGTAAATGGCTTTCTTCCCAGCTTCTTTAATTTTATATGCATCGTCTGATGTGAGTGCAATAGCCGCTTTTTCTGCATGTTCACTGATTGTTGTATGGAGGGCTTGAAAAATATCCATTGCTCTTGCATAAACCTCATCATATTTTGCTTCTGTTCGCTCATCCTGACCAATAAAAACAGCAAGGAAAACTGCATCAAGCCCTCCGATTTCCATTTTTCTGAGATCAATTTTTCCCTTAGATTTGGTATCCAAACCGCTAAAATCGAACCCTTCGCGTTGAAACATGAGCGGGGTGTCAGTGTGAGTATCAATAGTTAGTATTTGCGAATGGATTCTTCTGGCTTTTGCTAAAGTTTTTTCATCATCGCTTGTATTACAGCTTGAGATTGTAACAATGAGTAGCATTGCAAATAGAATGTTTGGGAAAGATTTCATAGCATGAAATAGTTAAAAGTTTTAAGCTTAGAGTTAAACTAGCATTATTTAAGGTTAAAAGAATCTAAAATTTTTCAAAAATTGTAAAACAATATCGCTGTAAATTCCATCCCGTTTGATTATTTGATTTGCTTTAGGTTTAAGATTTAAAAAAACAAAACCTCTGGTAATTAAATATTCCAGAGGTTTTAATTGTTTAATAATTTTTAAGCTAGTATGCAACCAAGTTTATCTTTATGCCCATTTCGTCGTGAATGAAGTTATCCTTAAGGTTGGCAAAAATTGACTTAGATCCATAGTTTACATTCCAATTAGTTCTGTTGATAAGGAATTGTGGAGTTGTTGCCTGAAGAATACCTTCATTCAGGTTAATTTTTGCATTAAAACTAATTCCCTTAGTAATCCCTCTTATGGTTAAGTTACCTTCAATTCGATGTGAAGGGATGAACTCTTCATCAGAACCTTGTACATTTTTAATTGCTTCAATCTTCGAGAACTCAAAGTAAGCATTTGGGAATGAGTCAACGTAAAAAAAGTCGGCAGATTTTAGATGCCCAACCAGGTTGCCATTCATCTCCGGATTATCTATATCAAGAACAACAATATTACTCATGTCCATGATGAATTTGCCTCCTTGAATCACCCCATCCTTTACATAAACACTTCCCTCTTTAATACCAAGGGTTCCAAAGTGGTTGCCAGTTGGCTTGGTTCCAAGCCATTCGATGCTGCTCTTTTCCACGTCGGCTTTATGTTCTATTCCATGATCATAAGCTTTTATTGTATAAACATCTCCAGCCCCAACCTTTTCTCCTTCTGGAGTTTGCATACAACTCGAGAGAATTAATACAATACTTGATGCTAATAAAAAAGTTTTTCTTTTCATATCCATTTTCTTTTTTTTATTCAACTGTAAATTTTAGCACACCATTTCAATTTGAATAGTGTTGAATCTTTTTATAGTAAAAACAAAACAGATGATAAAAGGTTCAATTAACCTAGGGTGCAAGTTACCGTTTTTCTTCCTTCTCAAAAGTATAGTCTGATAGGTTAAACCTGTCCAGTAACGACTTATCATTAATCTCTTTTGACAGGGAGGTTATAGTTTCAAAAGGGACTTGGAATAGGTCAAGAACAAGAAGTCCATCAAGAGCATTATTGAACTTGGGATCAACGTTGAATCCGATTATTTTGCCGTTAAGTTTAATGTACTTTTTTAGCAGAATAGGCATCCTGAAGTCCTCCGGTTCAATGTCTTGAATAAATTTATCCAGTTTATTGATGTCGTTACTCTTTTCAAAAATAACTTCAGTATCATCCTTGCTTACGGGAACCCTAAAGTTATTCCTTGGAGTAATGAATCGGGCAAATTCACGATCGAAATAGTTTGCCTTCATAAAGTTGATAATAACTCCTTTGGAGTAATTCGAAAAACGGCTCGAGATGCTTACAGGTCCAATTAAATATCTATACTCAGGGTTTTTAATAAGGAAATAAAGTATGCCTTTCCATAGAAGGAAAAGGGGTAGTGGCTTTTTTTGGTATTCTTTTACAATGAATGAGCGGCCTAATTCAATGCTTTGCTCAAGAATTGGCATAAACCCATTGTCAATTTTAAATAAACTTTGGATGTAGAACCCCTTCTTGCCATAACGTTCAAGTATCTCCTTACCCTTCCCTACACGATAAGCGCCCACAATGGTTTTCACATTTTCGTCCCAAATAAAGAGCTGATTGTAATATAAATCGAATTCATCGATATCAATCTTTCGATTGGTACCTTCTCCTACTTCCCTAAAGGTGATCTCGCGTAGCCTTCCTAGTTCAGTCATTATGTTAGGCATTTCCACAGATGGAGCGCATAGGATACAGAAATTTTTACTTTTAAAAAGCAAGTAATTTCCCATAAGCGATTCTACTTCGCTCTGAATTAAATCTGATGAAACGGGTTGTATTATTTCATCTGGTTTTGCTTCGGGTTTTAGCCGGTAGTTAAAAAATTTTTTCACTTCAATTGATGATCCAAGGGCATAGGTTCTTAGCCTAAGGTAACGCCCAAATCTGGCAATATCCGAGAATTCATTCTGCTCCTCAACCGAAATGGGCAGGCCTATTCGAACTTTAACCACCTTGTTCTTCTTGTTGAACAGCTCAGAGGGTAGCTTAATGGTCCGGAGCGCAGGGTGAATTAATCCCAGTATGTGAAAAAGTTTGCTGTTAGTGCCTTTGAAGTATGCGGGGATAATAGGAACCTGTGACCGTTTAATGAACTTGAGTATTGATTCGCTCCACTGTTTATCTGCCACTCCTGGCGATTCAGTGTTGTAGTACGTTGAAACTTCACCAGCAGGGAAAATGCCCATTGAATAGCCATTATTAAGGTGGCTAATGGCGTTCTTTATTCCTGCCAAACTACCAGATGTCTGACTTTTTCCTTCGAAGGGATCAACGGGAATAATGGATTCTCTAACAGGTTCAATCCTTCGGAGAAGGAAGTTGGCCATCATCTTAAAATCGGGACGAATATCTTTTACCAATTTAAGGAGAATAATCCCATCAATGCCTCCGTATGGATGATTTGCCACAATAATAAAAGGGCCTTCTTTTGGGATGCGTTTTAACTCTTCTGGGTTAACCTCGTATTTGATTTCCAACTTGTTTAATAACGCATCAAGGAATTCGATACCACGTAGGTGGCTAATTTTTGCGTATTCTCTATTTATTCTGTTAATCTTGAGAATAGACATCAACAATTTTGTGATACCTCTCCCACCTATGGTATATAACTTGGCAGCTCTTCTGAATTCTTCAGAATCAACAAGCTTGGTTCCTGAGATCATAATACTTTTTGTGTGGTTAAAGCGTTTTTCCCCGTTGCAATTTAGTAAATAAGTTGGAAATTGAACACTTCAACCGTTTGCATTATTTTTTCAAAACATATGATTGCATACTTATTATTTTCTTATCAGATTGAATATTTTGAAGTTGTGTTAAAAAAAAAATAATCAAATGGATTATCAAAAAAAAGTTAAAAAGTAGTTTTAAAAGGAGTATTCCATTAAATTTGCAATAAGAAATCAAACTAAAATTAAAGTTAATATGAAAAAACTATTCGTGATCATTGGAATTCTTTCCCTAGCTATTAGCAGCTATGCTGATCGTTATGTTGCCAGACACGAGGATATTAAAAGCTTTTTGAAGACAACAACATACGTTGTCCTAGAAGATAATCCCATGTCGGAGTATAACTTTAAAATTAAAACGGCTGTTGAAAATTCATGGAAAATTACACCGTACGAATTTATTAATGCAACACAGTTTGAAGAGATGCGTGGAGACATTAATAAATCGTTTCTTGTTAAGTTGCAGGTAAAATTCTCAGCCGACAAGCTTGAGGCAACCTATAATTTTATGAGCATTGTGTTGGGGGCTGCCGTAAAAAGGCATACCGATTTACCTGATATCTGTTCAGTACCACTTGGTTATGCCTCGGTTCCTGAGGACAGCTATGCATATAAGATTGAAAGTCTTATTCGATTTGCTCAGAATCATATAAGATTGCTTGACGAGAACCCCAACCTCATTAAATCTAACATCTTTGATCACTATAACAAGAATCGTAAGGAAACCCGTAATAAGGAGTTATGGCTCTTGGAGGAGGATATTGAACCAAACATCAGAAGTTTATCTGAAATTAGAAAGCTTTACCCACATACTGTAAAGATCGTGAGTAAGGATGACCTAGAGAAAGCCATTGCCGAAAAGAATGAAAATGTAGTTTTCCTACATAAGGTTGGCCCTGAGGGAACCCGTTTGCAAGCTCGTTGCTACAAAATTCTTATCGGAGCAGGCGATGACCAGTTTTACTACTTTGACTACCATATGATCAATAGAAAGAAAAAGCGTGGTGATGGTTTTTTACCAAAGGATTTCAAAAAGATAAAATAGTTTAAACAGCTATAGAATAAAAGTGGCATCGTCGGCATCCAAATTCGAGATGCAGACGATGCTTTTTTGTGGTTGAATTATAGTTGTTTGAGAGGTTAACTAGTAAGTAAATAATAGTAAAGAAAATAATCTCATGGCTGACGAAAAAATTATCTTTTCAATGGTAGGGGTAAGCAAAACATTTCCCCCACATAAAAAAGTTTTAAATAATATTTACTTATCCTTTTTTTATGGGGCCAAGATTGGCATAATTGGTCTCAATGGGTCTGGAAAATCTACCCTTTTAAAGATTATTGGTGGTATTGAAAAGTCATTTCAAGGTGAAGTTGTTTTTTCGCCCGGTTATACCGTTGGTTACCTCGAACAGGACCCTTTGATTAATGAAACAAAAACTGTAAGGGAGGTTGTAGAAGAGGGGGTTAAGGATGTGGTATCTCTTCTCAAAGAGTATGAGGAGGTAAACGCAAAATTTGCAGAGCCAATGAGCGATGAAGAGATGACAAGGCTTATTGAAAGGCAGGGAGAACTTACAGAAAAAATAGATCATGCTGATGGTTGGAATCTCGATTCGAAGCTTGAAAGAGCCATGGATGCCCTGCGTTGCCCCGAGTCTGATGCAAAGATGAACATCCTTTCAGGGGGTGAGCGAAGGAGGGTGGCATTATGCAGGCTGTTACTTCAGGAGCCTGATGTGCTTTTACTTGATGAGCCTACCAATCACCTCGATGCGGAAAGTGTACAATGGCTAGAAATGCACTTAAAGCAGTACAAAGGAACTGTAATAGCCATAACCCACGATCGATATTTCCTTGATAATGTTGCCGGGTGGATTTTAGAGCTGGATAGAGGAGAAGGAATACCATGGAAGGGTAACTATTCGTCATGGTTGGAGCAGAAATCGAACCGCTTGGCACAAGAGGAAAAGCAGGAGAGCAAGCGAAGAAAAACCCTTGAGCGAGAGCTGGAATGGGTGCGAATGTCACCCAAAGCGCGTCATGCCAAGGGGAAAGCAAGGCTATCGGCCTACGACAAATTGCTTAACGAAGATGTTAAGCAAAAGGAGGAACGCCTTGAGATTTTTATTCCAAATGGGCCACGCCTAGGCGACATGGTGATTGAAGCCAATGATGTGGCAAAAGCTTTTGGCGATAAGCTGCTTTTCGAAGGTTTAAACTTTAAGCTCCCTCCCAATGGAATTGTTGGAGTGATTGGACCCAATGGGGCTGGTAAAACAACACTGTTTCGCCTAATTATGGGTTTAGAATCTATTGATAGAGGTAAATTCGATGTGGGAAAAACGGTTAAGATTGCATACATCGATCAGCAACACAAGGCCATTGAACCTGAAAAATCGGTTTTTGAAGTGATCTCAGGAGGTGTCGATCATATCCTGATCGGTGGTAGGCAGGTAAACGCCAGAGCGTATGTGGCAAGATTTAACTTTTCCGGTGCCGATCAGGAAAAAATGTGCAACGTACTCTCCGGTGGAGAGCGTAATAGGTTGCACTTGGCCCTTGCCCTTAAAGAGGAAGGCAATGTTATCCTTCTGGATGAGCCAACCAACGATATTGACGTTAACACTTTGCGAGCCTTAGAGGAGGGATTGGAAAATTTTGCGGGCTGCGCTGTAGTGATTAGCCACGATCGATGGTTCCTCGACCGGATCGCAACGCATATTCTGGCCTTTGAGGGTAACTCACAGGCTTACTTCTTCGAGGGATCATATTCAGAATACGAAGAGAATCGTCGGAAACGACTTGGAGATGAAGGACCTAAAAGGATTAGGTATAGAAAATTGATAGAGTGATTGCTAAAACATTACCTATGGAAACCATGAATCAAATAAACTACATCAACAACGAAGAACGCTCCATGTCAATGCTTTGCCATTTAGGCGCATTGGCAGGAGTAATTATCCCATTTGGTTCTATAATCGGACCTTTAATATTCTGGGCAATAAAAAAGGATCAGTACCCTGAGGTAGATAAGCAGGGGAGGGATGCCATAAATTTTCACCTATCAATGCTGCTATACATGATAGTATCAGGAATACTGGTGTTGTTGGTAATTGGTATATTCCTCCTTATTGCGCTTTCAATATTTCGACTGGTAATTATAATTATTGCTTCAGTTAAGTCGAATAATGGCGAAAGATTCGAATATCCTCTTTCTATTAAATTCTTTTCCTAGGATAAGAAGGGTGTTTATAATATGAGCTGAACTAAAATCGATAGCATAAATTGCATAAGAAATGATTCTGAGAACCTGGATCAGTGTATTATGTTTAAAAAAATCATTCCTTCGTTTTTCAAATACCTTCCTGCCAACTGGCTTATTTCGAAAATAAGCTCAAATATTTCCTATCTTTGCAGGCAATAAAAAACAGCTAAATGGCATCAAACAAACCAAGCATACCAAAGGGAACACGCGATTTTTCGCCAGTTGAAATGGCTCGTCGAAATTATATTTTCGATACCATAAAATCGGTTTTCAAGCTATATGGCTACCAACCCATTGAGACACCAGCCATGGAGAATCTTTCCACTTTAATGGGTAAGTATGGCGAGGAGGGCGATAGGCTACTATTTAAAATTTTAAATTCAGGTGATTTTCTTAAAGGCATAGAATGTGATGATATTAACACTGAAAACCTAAATCCCTTATCGGTTAAACTTTGCGAGAAAGGGCTTAAGTATGACCTCACTGTCCCGTTTGCCCGATATGTAGTTCAATACCAGAATGATATAATTTTCCCGTTTAAGCGATTTCAAATACAACCTGTATGGCGTGCCGACAGGCCGCAAAAGGGTCGATACCGTGAGTTTTACCAGTGCGATGTGGATGTTATTGGCTCAAACTCTCTGTTAAACGAGGTGGAGTTGGTGCTTATCATCAACGAGGTTTTCGCTAGGCTTGGATTATGCACTACTTTGAAGATTAACAATAGAAAGATTCTTAGCGGGATAGCCGAGGTGGTGGGTGAAGCCGATCGGCTTACTGATATTACCATAGCCATTGACAAGATTGATAAAATTGGAATAGATGCTGTTAACTGCGAATTAGCCGAAAGGGGAGTGTCTCAAGATGCGATAGTGTTGCTTCAACCAATTATTTCGTTGAGTGGAACCAATGAAGAGAAATTGAAAAAACTAGAATCTGTATTGGCTAAGTCCGAAGTTGGCTTGAAGGGTGTTGATGAAATGGAGCAGATATTTGGTTATACAAAAAACCTTAGCAGTTTATCCACTAATATTGAGTTTGATCTTTCGCTTGCCCGTGGGTTGAACTACTATACCGGAACCATATTCGAGGTAAAAGCAAACGATATCGAGATGGGTAGCATTTGCGGTGGTGGAAGGTATGATGATTTGACGGGAATTTTTGGACTTAAAAATGTATCTGGGGTTGGTGTTTCATTTGGTGCCGACAGAATTTACGATGTGATGCTGCAGCTGGCTCTATTCCCCGAAAGTCTTCTGTCCACATCACAGGTAATGTTTGCAAACTTTGGTTTGAAGGAAGCTGCCTTTTGCTTGCCAGTCATCCAACAATTACGCTTAGCTGGAGTTTCTGCAGAGCTTTACCCTGATGTTGCCAAGATGAAAAAGCAGTTCGATTACGCCAATAAAAAGAATATTCAGTATGTTGTTATTGTCGGCGAATCTGAAATGCAGAAGGGAGAGGTTTCCATTAAGAACATGGTATCGGGAAAACAGGAAGCCATAAAGATTAATGATCTTCGGAACTATTTTAGTACATCCAACAAAACAAATGAAATATAAGCTAAATGGCTAAAACACATTACATATCACCAAAACCTCTAACCTACGAAGTATTAGATGATCTGCTTAAGGGAGGACACAAGCTTGAAATTTCAGAAGAGTCTCAGAGCTTAATTAATCATTGCCGTGAATATCTCGATAATAAAATAGATGGCAGCGATAATCCCATTTATGGTATTACAACAGGATTTGGCTCTTTATGCAACAAAAATATTTCGAAGAACGAACTTTCGCAGCTGCAAAAGAATTTGGTTATGTCCCATGCTTGTAGCATGGGGAGGGAGGTTGAACCTGAGATAGTTAAATTAATGCTTTTGCTAAAAGCTCATGCTTTGTCACTAGGACATTCTGGAGTGCAATTGGAAACCATTCAGCGTATTCTGGATTTTTACAATAATGAAATATTACCTATTGTATACGAGCAGGGTTCTCTTGGTGCATCAGGCGATTTGGCTCCCTTAGCCAATCTCTTCTTACCCCTAATAGGCATGGGGGAGGTTCTGTGGAAGGGTAAAAAGCTATTGGCTGAAGACGTGCTTAATAGGTTTGGATGGAGCCCAATTGATCTTAAATCGAAGGAAGGGCTTGCGCTGCTCAATGGCACTCAATTTATGAGTGCTCACGGGGTTTATGCCATGTTCAAAGCCTTTAGAATAGTAAAACTCTCTGATATTGTAGGTGCGCTATCTCTTGATGCTTTTGATGGTAGGATTGAGCCATTTCATAAAAACCTTCATGAGGTAAGACCTCATATGGGTCAAATTGAAACAGCAAGGAATATCAGGAAAATTCTAGAAGGTAGTGAGTTAATTTCGCGACCCAAAAAGCATGTGCAGGATCCCTACTCATTTAGGTGTATCCCTCAGGTTCACGGAGCATCAAAGGATGCCATAAATTATGCAGCGCACGTACTTTTAACAGAGATCAATTCAGTTACCGATAATCCCACCATTTGGGCAGATGAGGATACAATACTATCGGGTGGAAATTTTCATGGACAACCACTTGCCTTAACTTTTGATTTTTTGGCCATTGCACTTGCTGAATTGGGAAATATTTCAGAGCGTAGGGTTTCGCAGCTGATCTTTGGTTTGAGAGAATTGCCTGAGTTTTTAGTGGCTAATCCAGGGTTAAACTCTGGCCTTATGATACCCCAATACGCTGCTGCTGCAATGGTTAGCCAGAATAAGCAGCTTTGCACACCCTCATCGGTAGATAGCATCGTATCATCCAATGGCCAGGAAGATCATGTAAGCATGGGAGCTAATGCTGCCACCAAGCTGGTTAAGGTTGTTGAAAACGTAGAGCGTATCCTAGCCATTGAGCTGCTCAATGCAGCTCAGGCTCTCGATTTTCGACGTCCGGTAAAAACATCACCTTACCTTGAGGATTTTCTTGCTCAGTATCGTAGTGTTGTACCATTTATTAATGAAGATGTAGTGATGTACAGGGAAATTGAAAATACCTTGGAGTTTCTAAGAAATGGAGATTTTAAATGATAGCCCAATCCATTAAACGATTTTACATGAAAAAAGGCAACTTAATGAGGTTGCCTTTTTTCAATATAGTATTTCTATTGGCTATTATTCTTTTTTGGGGGCATTTCGTATTTGTTGAAGAAGGTATGTTTTGAATTCGTAATCAGCAAAATAGAGTTTTATCACCTTTTCAGGAGTTAACACCTTTTTAAACTTCTCATTGAATTCAACCAGAAGATCAGATTCCTGCTTATGAAAGTTAATATACATATCACCATACCTTTCAATTTCTTTATCTGAAAGTTTTTCAAGGTTTTCGGAGCAAAATTTCATGGCATTTCTTCGATCATCGATTATCTTATTCTTTTTCTGCCAATACTCATTGTAAACAGGCCAAAATAGTTGTGCTTCCTCTGATGAAAGTTTTAACTTTTCAGTGAAGAAAGCGATTTTTTGAGCCTTAACCAGCTCCTCCTTCTGTACATCTTTAGATTGGCCAAAGAGGGACAAGCTAAAAAGTAGTAAAAGGGCTAGAGAAGCATGATGAAAAATGAATGATTTTTTCATTTCATTAGTATTGTTCCATCAATGTTACGTAATCAACGTTCTCTTTAAGGAGATAACGAATCATTTCATCAGCTAAATCGTTACTTGGCGAATGAGGTTCCTTTGTATCTTTGACAGCATTTAGTAAGTGGCCCTCATCAAAATCTGAAATATGCTTTTCTACGATCTCTATGTAGTCATCGTTAGTTAAAACACCGTTTTGAGAAGGAGGCTTAATGTAATAATAACCAGCAAACGCAAGTGCAGCAAGTATAACGAAACCCATTGCCAGTGCCAACTGCGATTTAACAAGCTGTAATAATGGAATATGTACTCTTTCTTTCTCTTGACTTAAACATATACTCTGAATTCTCAAGGGAAGATCCTCAAAATACCCCGATGGTACTTTGAAAGGCAATTCTCTCTCAAAGTTTTCAAATACTTCCTTGCTGTTTTCTAATTTCTTCATTTTAAATAGTAAATAAAAACCTTTTACATTTTGATGCTATGTTTGTTTTAGGGTTTAATCTGTTTCCATGTATTTCTCAATTTTCTTAACGGCATGGTGAAACGATGCTTTTAGAGCACCAACAGATGTCCCAAGTATTTCTGAAATATCTTCATATTTTAGTTCTTCAAAATATTTCATGTTAAATACAATCCTTTGTTTTTCTGGAAGTGTGAGTATAGCCTTTTGAAGTTTAACCTGTATTTCATTACCATCGATATGAGGACCAGACTCAAGGGTTTGAGCAAGTTGCTGTTCAACATCCATTAGAGGAAGAAAGAATTTGTTTCTCTTTTTCTTAAGGAATGTTAGAGCTTCATTTGTTGCAATTCTGTATAACCAGGTAAAGAGCTGCGAATCTTCTCTGAAGTTTTTAAGCCCGGTCCAAACCTTTAAAAAGGTGTTCTGAATTACATCATCTGAATCGTCGTGACAGATAATAATTTTACGGATATGCCAGTAAAGGCGTTCCTGATATTTGCGAACGATAAGGTTAAAAGCGTAACTTTGAGTTTCGAGGTTTCGAAACATTTCCAACAACTCCTTATCGCTCAAATGACCCATTTAAAGTTTATATTACTAGGTTTTACGGGTCAAGACCCTTCTTACTGCATCAATAATGTTTGGGGTATCCAAACCATACTTAACCAGCAACTCTTCAGGTTTTCCACTCTCACCAAAAGTGTCAGATACAGCAACCATTTCAATGGGTGTTGGAATAAAGCGGCTAAGTAGTTGAGCAATGCTATCACCTAATCCTCCATTCATCATATGCTCTTCTGCAGTAACAACAGCTCTTGTTTTACCAACCGATTTTAAAATAGCTTCAGTATCCAGAGGTTTAATTGTATGAATGTTAATTACCTCTGCCTTGATATTATTCTCAGCCAATTTTTCTATTGATTCGAGAGCCTTCCACACTAGATGACCAGTAGCAAAAATTGTTACATCAGATCCTTCATTTAGGGTAATGGCTTTACCAATCTCAAAAATTTGATCTTCAGGCGTGAAATTCGGAACTGAGGGACGTCCAAATCGAAGGTAAACGGGGCCTTCCCATCTGGCAGCGGCTAGCGTGGCAGCTTTGGTCTGGTTAAAATCGCAAGGGTTGATCACTGTCATATTGGGCAGCATCTTCATCAACCCAATATCTTCGAGCATTTGGTGCGTAGCACCATCCTCACCTAATGTAAGCCCAGCATGGGAAGCAGCAATCTTAACATTCTTGTTGGAATAAGCAATGCTCTGACGGATTTGGTCATAAACCCTTCCAGTGGCAAAAGCCGCAAAGGTGCCAGCAAAGGGAATCATACCTCCTGATGCTAATCCTGCTGCAACCCCCATCATATTTGCCTCGGCTATTCCGGCTTGGAAGAACCTTTCAGGATACTCCTTTATGAACTTTTCCATTTTCAGCGAGCCTATAAGATCGGCACAAAGAGCAACCACATTTGGGTTTGATTTTCCAAGTTCGTATAGCCCTTCACCAAAGCCTGAGCGGGTATCCTTGCTGCCAGTATTTATGAATTTTTTCATCCGTCTAAAAGCATTAGGTTTATATGTCTATTTGCGTTGCTGTCGTTCAATGGCCTCCTTTTTAATGAGCCCAAGTATTATCAGCTCTGCCGATGCATAGTTTGTTGCCAGGGGAATGTTATTCACATTACAGGTTTCTAGCAATTTTCGTATATCTTCGTGGTGCTGTTGCACCAGCTTATGGTCTCGGAGAAAAATAACTATATCCACCTCGCCCTTTTCGATCATTTCGGTAATTTGGATGTATCCACCCGATTGTCCGGGGCTCATGTGCTTACATTCTAGACCCTGCGATTCAATGAATTCTGCGGTTCTCCCGGTAGCAATGAGGTTAACGCCTCTAAGCCATTCAAGCCTTTCGCCTAGGAACTTTACCAGTTCTGGTTTCTTTGCATCGTGTGCAATAACCACAATGTTTGTCATTTCAATTCTTTTTAACAGTTGAATTTAAAAATCACCAATAGTTTCGGGAAGTTGAGCCAAAGCCCTTTCAAACTCTTCCTTATTTGGGGCTTTCCCATGCCATTTATGTGTTCCCATCATGAAATCGACACCCATACCCATTTCGGTACGCATAAGTATAACAATTGGCTTTCCCTTTCCGGTTTCTAGTTTTGCTTGGTTCATAACCTGAAGGATATCTTCAATGTTATTCCCATCCATATCCATAACGTGCCAGCCAAACGATTGCCATTTGGCGTGTAGATCGCCCAGCGAAACAACCTCGTCAACCGGACCATCAATTTGCTGACCATTGTAATCAACGGTTGCAATTAGATTATCTATTTTTCTTGCTGTGGCAAACATAGCTGCTTCCCAATTCTGTCCCTCCTGCAGTTCTCCGTCGCCGTGAAGAGAGTAAACCAGGTGCTTATCCCCATTGATTTTTTTTGCCAATGCTGCTCCACAGGCAACAGAAAGCCCCTGACCCAGTGAGCCTGATGCAAATCGAACACCTGGAAGATGCTCAGCAGTGGCAGGATGCCCTTGTAGGCGGGAATCAATTAGGCGAAAAGTTGAAAGCTCTTTTACAGGGAAAAAGCCCCTGCGGGCTAAAACGCTATACCATACGGCCGATAAATGTCCGTTGGAAAGAAAGAAAAGATCCTCACCATTTCCTTCCATGGAAAAGCTATAAGGATCTACTTGAAGGATTTTAAAGTAAAGAGTTGTTAAAAAATCGGCACATCCCAAAGCACCTCCGGGGTGACCACTCGATGGGGTATATACCATTCTTACGATATCCCTGCGTACCTGAGCAGCAATTTTCTTAAGTTTTTCTGTATCAGCCATAATAGTGAGCAATTTCTTGTCCCAAATGTCAAATAAACTGCAAATGTAACCATTTTTATTTATATGTTTTTGGTGGTTTTTATCATCTTTTTTCTTTGCTTGAAATCTAGTGCAATGTTCTTTTTCATTTTTTTTAAAGAGTAATGCTAATTAACTGTTAATTTATTTTGGAGTTAAAAATATATTTGATTGTTTTGTAAAGGTTTACCTGTGTTTTATTGTTTTTTTTAAATATTTTTTATCTCATTTACCACTTAAAACTGCCATTATATGAAAATCTTAAAACTATTACTCCTTTCTTTTTTACTATCATTTCATTCGATAGCGCAAGTTTTTGAATTTGAACATATCGAGCCTTTTTTGGATGGGGTTATTGAGACTCAACTTCGAGAAAAAAACATTTCAGGAGCGACTTTATCAATTATTAAGGATGGAAAGAAGTTGGTCCATAAGGGTTATGGCTATTCCGATTTTTTTAACAGGGTCCCAGTTAACCCTGATCAGACTCTATTTCGCATTGGCTCTGTTTCAAAGTTATTTGTTTGGCTTTCGGTGATGCAAATGGTTGAGCAAGGAAAGCTCGAGTTGGACAGGGATATAAACGATTATCTTCACGATTTTAAAATTCCCAATACATTTGAAGATCCGATTACCTTAAGGCATATTATGAGCCATACTCCCGGCTTTGAAGATAGACTGATAAAGCTTTTTTCAGCCGATTCGCTTTCCATTGCCCCTTTGGGAAAGATTTTGCCTAACGATATTCCTAAGCGTGTTCGGCCTGCAGGAGTGCAAGCTTCATACTCGAATCATGCCACTGCCATTGCTGCACACATTGTGGAGATTATTTCGGGTATGGATTGGAACGATTATGTTGAGCAGAAAATTCTCGATCCGCTTAAAATGCACTCCACAACATTTCGGCAGCCTTTGCCAGATTACTTAAAACAGAATATGGCCAAGGGCTATTCTTTTTCCAAAGGAATAATGGTTGAAAAACCCTTTGAGTACATACCACTTGCCCCGGTAGGTTCAGTTAGTACCACTGCTGCTGATATGGTTTTATTCATGCAGATGTTACTTAATAAAGGATCTTTGAATGAAACAGAAATTATTGCTGATACTACATTCATTAAAATGTTGGAACCGGTGATTATACATGCCAAGGGGGTAAACCCCTGTCTCCATGGTTTTATGGATATGAGCAGGAAAGGAGTCAGCCTTTTTGGACATGGTGGCGATACTTTTTGGTTTCATACCCTGTTAGCCATTCTGCCCGATTATAACATGGGCATTTTCCTTTCGTTTAATAGCGATAAAGGCGCTAGTGCCTACGCTGATGTAATGAATATTTTCCTCGATAAGTTTTTGTCAGATAAGGATACTTTGTTAACGCCCATTACGCTTAGTGACGATTACCTGAAAAAATTTGCCGGAGAGTATAAGATAAACCGATACCCTCATAGCGATTACCTTAAAATTATGTCATTATTTAGTCGCATTAAGGTTATCCCCGAAAATGGAAGATTAAAGATTCATGAGGGTAATAAGTCGAATTTTTACCTTCCCATCGACAGCCTTACGTTTAGGAAGGAGTTTGAATCAGAAGCAATTGTATTTCAAGTTGATGAAGAGAGTAAAGTTAAATATGCTTTTATGAGCACTTTGTCGATTTTTGCATTCGAAAGGGTTACAACTTGCGAAGGGCAACCATTGCATTTCTCAATTTTCTTGATTGTGGTAATCCTTTCAATCGTTACCATTTTTTATTGGCCAATGGTATTTTTTATTCGTAGCAACTACCAATCTATAGGCAGTGCGCCAAAGCCTTTGCCTTTTAGTGCAAAACTTGTTGCTTGGATTACATCGTTTTTACTATTGTTCTTTTACTTGGGCATATCGTTGTCCACAACTGGAGGACCTGAAGCCGTGGTTTATTCTGTTCCAACAGGAGTCAAATATCTTCTAACTATTCCGATTCTTCTAATACCGATTAACCTTTTTTTGATTTTTAAAATGGTTATGGTATGGCCACTTATTTCCACCCGAATAAGGAGTAAGATTTTTTACACGCTAATTTGCTTTGCCCATATTGCAGCACTTTGGCAGCTGTATTTCTGGAATCTGATAGGATGGAATTATTAATTGGAATTGCTGTTACTTGAAATTTTATTTGCGTGATATGGCATCTTCTATAACCATGCTAAAAATGTCATTCATGGTGAGTCCCATGGCAGCAACCTGCTGAGGTACAATGCTGGCTTCGCTCATACCGGGCACAGTATTAACTTCCAAAAAGTAAAGTTTATCTTTGCTGTAGATATAGTCAATACGAACGATGCCTCTGCATTTTAGCCTATCGTATATTTCCGATGATATTGATTGGATATAGTCGGAAAGATCATTGCTAATATTTGCTGGAGTCACCTCTTCCGATTCGTTTTTGTACTTAGCACCGTAGTCAAAGTATTCATTCTTGGGGATAATTTCAGTTACTGGAAATACTATGCATTTCCCCTTAGTTTTTACCAATCCGCAGGTGAGTTCTCTGCCGGGAATAAACTCCTCAATCAATGCAACAGAATCCTCGGTGTATGCCAATTCCAATGCTGAAATAATTTCTTCAATCACTTTTACCTTGGTAACGCCATAGCTGCTACCGCTCTCATTAGGTTTTACGAAAAGTGGAAGACCTAAGAGTTTAACTACTTCTTGTGGATCAACTTGTTGCCCTTTTACTACCCTCACCATTTTCGACAGGTTTATGTTTAAGTCCTTAACCATTTGCTTGGTTGCCTCCTTGTCGAAGGTGAGAGAGGTATTCATTACCCCTCCTGTGGTGTAAGGTATTCCCATCATTTCTAGGTAACCCTGAAGATGACCTGTTTCACCAGGTTTTCCATGAATGCCAATTAGAGCGCAGTGGAAACTAATTGATTCTCCATCAGCATTGGTAGTAAAGGTATCCCATGAAATGGGAAAGTCCCCCTTTTCAGGGTGCTTAAGGGTTAGCTGAGAACCTTTTACAATTATGGGGAAAACATTGTACTTGCTCTTATCGAGCCATTGAGCGATTTGTTTTACCCCTTTTAGCGATATCTCTTCTTCCGAAGAGTTTCCTCCAGCCAAAATGGCGATATTCAATTTTTCTGTCATAACGCTTTATAATGGACTTTTTTCGTGCAATTTACAACATTAATCATAATCAAATGATCTTGCAGATGTGTAAGTTTTCCATCGTTCCAAAACCTGCCCCATATCCTGAGGCAGATCTGTTTCAAAATACATTGCTTTTCCTGTAGCTGGATGCATAAAACCCAACGATTTGGCATGTAGAGCATGGCGTGGACAAATGCTAAAGCAATTTTGTATAAACTGTTTATACTTGGTAAAGGTTGTTCCTTTAACAATGGTATCACCACCATACTGTTCATCGTTGAAAACGGGATGACGAATGTATTCGAAATGCACTCTGATCTGGTGAGTTCGTCCAGTTTCCAGCTGGCACTCCACAAGGGTAACGTACCCAAACCGCTCAATTACCTTCCAGTGAGTAACGGCGTGCTTACCTTGTTCGGCATCAGCGAAAACTTGCATTTTCTTTCTATCCCTAACACTACGTCCAATATTTCCGGTTATGGTTCCCTCATCATCGTCGAGGTTTCCCCATACTAAAGCGATGTACTTGCGCGAAGTTGTTCGTTCGAAGAACTGTCGTGCCAAGTGGTTCATGGCAAGTTCGGTTTTTGCAATCACTAGTATTCCGGATGTATTCTTATCGATGCGATGTACAAGACCGGGGCGAACCTCACCGCTACTAAAAAGTGGTAAATCCCTAAGGTGGTACATTAATGCATTTACCAATGTGCCCGAAAAGTTTCCATGCCCAGGATGCACCACCATGCCTACCTCCTTGTTGATAACTATGAGCTGTTCGTCTTCGTAAAGAATATCAAGGGGAATATTTTCTGGTTTTATCTCGGCATCGCGGGGAGGGTATGCCATTACAATGGAGATGCTGTCGAGGGGTTTTACCTTATAGGACGATTTTACGGCTTTGCCATTAACCAGTATATTGCCTGCATCGGCGGCCGATTGAATACGGTTTCGGCTTACACTCTGTATTTTGCTGGTGAGAAATTTATCGATCCGCAGCATTGCTTGACCTTTATCCACATCGAAGTGAAAATGTTCAAACAACTCCTGCTCCTCGCCCGAATCTGAATCGAGTTCATCATCAATCCAATTATCAAAATTACCCATTTTCATCGGGAGATAATGAGTTTTCGGGTTCCAATAATGGATTTTGGGGTTGATAGCTGAACGAAGTAAATACCGTTTGGCAAGTTGCTAATGTCAACCGGTTGAGCGGATACCTTGTTTGATAGGACTAGCTGCCCGGTTACGCTAAAAACCCTAATGTTAACAAGGTCATCATTGGGAGATAGGTTAACCGTAAAATGATACTGTGCAGGGTTGGGAAATAAGCTGATATCAAAGTTATTAGCAGATGATATGATTGATGTAGGGGGTTCAGTTAACGAGCCAAAAACGGGTCGTAACATAAGGCTGCCCTCGTAAAGAGTGTTTGTCCATTGACCAGAAATGTTGTAGAAGAGCTTATCGCTGCTAATACGGTTCATGTCAAAGCCCATGTTAAGCATATCAATGGTTGTTTGTATCCAGCCTATGTAAAATGTACCCGCTTCAATCCAAAGGGGTTCGTCGAGCCGGTAAAGGGTGAATCGGTTAAGGCTATCGGTGAATAAAGGCCTTACACCCAGTTGTTCGTAGATAAGCTCACCGGGTGATCCGTTGTTATCATTCCAAACGGCCAGCTTAAAGTATTTTTGGTTAGCATCGTCAAAGGTGCGGTTAAAGTAAATGTAAACCCCTACCAACGAATCGGCCAAGTAGGAATTGAACTTAACAGCAGCTCTGGCGTTTTGAGTGCCCTCTCCGTACATTCCCCAGCCCATTTCGGCAGTGCCATCGTCGTACGCATAGTAATTATGAAATCGTTGGACATATCGGACCGTATCATTCCACCGAAGGTATTCCTTTTCGAGAGATTCAGTGAAAAATAGGTAACTCTTAAAGGTGAACTTGGCTGAATCTGCCCATGTCGATTCAAGATCGTAGATGTAATTCAAGTTATAGGTTGTATCCTTAAAAGGGCTAAGATTATTAAAGCCAGTGAAGTAGTTAATTAAATTTTCGGAGGAGTGGTTATAGAACGTAAAATATCGGGATACATTTCTGGTGTTTGATCCAAGATTTCGGTAATGTATTGGAAATCCAAATGGACTTGGCAATTCTGCTATTTGTGCTTGAGTATAAAAATGCTTCCAGGGAATACTTTCGTAATTTTTAAGAACAGAACTTAATGGGCGATAAAAGGTTACATCATCTAGAATGGTGTCGTTATAAGCTCTGTTCTGATTGAGGTATATCATGTCTAAATGCCAGTGATCGCAATTCCCACGAATACTTGGTACATGTTGGTTTTCGGCCAGTGAAGCAATGTTTCTGAATCTTAATCGAAAGCCATTGGTAAGAAAGCGAGGATCCTTCACAGGAAAATGAACTCGAATAAAACTTTTGAAAAGTGTGTCGGATTCAATTGTTTTGGTAATTCCGGTTAGCTTATACTTCTCAACAATCTTATTTAGGTCAAGTTGCGGTGATGCTGCCCATACTCCAACCCACGTATCATCTGTTGAATCGAAGAATTCAAGAAGTAAAGAATCCTTAGCTTGAGGCTCGTTGCCAAAGCCTTGAGGCTGGTAATAGAAGCTGATGTAAATGGTTGTATCTCCAGGATAGTTAAGGTTGATGGCATGGGAAGTGAGCGTATCGGCCGAGAAGGGGATAATGGACACATTATGGTGTAGAATTCCCTTGCTGTTAATGGCATCGAATGTTGCAACGCCAACTATTTTTGGGTTAATTGCATAGCTAGTATTAACAAAAACATGTTTGCCGTCCCATAGGTCGGGAGCAGGGTAGTGCAAATCCCTTGAAAAGTCATCGAAAAAGGGTAATTCAAGTATTTCCCCATTTTTAACAATATTAACCGGAGCATTACCCATTGGCATGCTTTCCAGATCAACGAGAACTTCTTTGCCTGTTTGTGCCTGAGAGTAATTGACAAAAATGAGGCAAATGAATATGGTATTAAAGAGGTGTCTTATCATTCAAAAATTTCTTCGTCGGGTTCTACAAAAAGAATTGAATCTGCTTCTACTTTTTTAATATCAGGTTCGGGTGGTGGTGGTATCCTAGATTCGTTGAGGGTAAGCCATAAATCGACCCTGGAACCAAAATTAATTGTGGTTTCACCCTGAGGATTGGGATATTGGCTATACACACGAGCATTTAAAGAGTCAACGAAATCCAGCACGGTTTCATCATATTTTGTTTTACCCATATTTAACGAAGCATCGAGCAAAAGATTGCGTGCATCGGCTAAAGATAATCCGATTACTCGCGGAAGAACAGTTTTTTCATTGTATAAACCTCTACCTAGCACAAGGTTTATGGTTGATCCCTTTGGGATCATTTCTCCTTGCTTTACTTCATTCCCCATGTACCGTTGTTCCAACACGTTGTTAATGGCAATGTCGGGTTTAAAGGAGAGGCTACCTATGATAAAACCCTTAAAATCAAGAATTGATTTGGCCTGTCTTAGGGTTACACCAACCACGTTGGGCATTTCAACCAGTTGAGGATTAATAGCATTTGTGGTTAGGAATATCCTTCGATTTGCCTTAACATATATTCCGGGTGATGGATTCTGCGATATTACCGAACCTGGCTCCCGGGTCATGATGTATACCGAATCGGATATCTCGATTCGAATTCTTTTTTGTTTTGCCAATGCAATGGATTGCTGCTTGTTAAGCCCTGTAAAGTCGGGAACAGGAAAACCCTGCCCATGCCTTGTGAAAATATTTAGAAAAAGAAAGAAGATCAAACCAGCGACAACTACAATAGCAATAGCTAGCAGTGGGGTTTTTACAAATGGGTTTTTAAGGATATTTATCAGCAGAGTTTTTATTTTATCAATCATAGAGTTGATTTTTGTAAGTTGGGTTTGACAACGAATGATAATGCTTCAGGCTACAAAATTAGAACTTTATAGCGAATGTAGAACCCATAAGAGCGATTAAATGTTTGTATCAGCACATTTGCGTGAATTAATGTATAGTCTTAGAGCAACGTTGTGTCTCACCCGAACTTGAAAGCTCTCGAAATGTTTTTTTAAGCTAGGGAATATTTTGCTTTATGAAGTATGACTTTGGGATTTTAAAAAAGCCTGACTTTCGTCAGGCTTGAACGGTACCCGGAGCCGGGATCGAACCGGCACAGCCGCAATGGCCACAGGATTTTAAGTCCTGCGTGTCTACCAATTCCACCATCCGGGCCCAAAAACTAAGAACGTATAGTAAAAAAGCGGAGAGTATCCGCTTTTTTTTTGCTTTTGAGCGGAAAACGAGACTCGAACTCGCGACCCCGACCTTGGCAAGGTCGTGCTCTACCAACTGAGCTATTTCCGCATAGGGTTTCTCAAACGAGATTGCAAAAATATATCAATATTGATTATCTCCCAAAAAAATGGTTATTTTTTTACAACCTATGCTAAAAATAAAATGAGAAATGCTGCTTATGAGGTATTTAAAGTACAATGTTACCATGTTTTCTTGGAGGCTGTTGCTGACTCTTGTTTCTGGTTAACTCTAGTGCCTGAATCAACTTTGACCTAGTTTGTTTTGGATAAATAATCTCATCAATATAACCCAATTCGGCTGCTTTATAAGGATTTGCTAAGGTTTCACGGTAGTTTTCAATTAGTTCCTGACGCTCTTCTTCTGTGGAAAACTTGTTTCGGTAAATAATATTCACTGCCCCTTCAGGACCCATTACGGCAATTTCGGCAGTGGGGTAAGCGTAGTTAACATCTGCACCTACCTGTTTGCTTGACATCACGCAATAGGCTCCTCCGTATGCTTTCCTTGTTATCACCGTTATTTTGGGCACTGTGGCTTCGGAATAGGCGTAAAGTAATTTTGCTCCATGTTTAATAATTCCATTAGTTTCCTGTGTAACACCTGGTAGAAAACCTGGCACATCAACAAAAGTGATTAAGGGAATATTAAATGCATCGCAGAAACGTATAAAGCGAGCACCTTTTATTGATGAATCGATGTCGAGCACACCAGCGAGGTGGTTTGGCTGATTGGCAACAATGCCAACGGTTTGACCAGCCATTCGTCCGAATCCAACCACGATGTTCTTGGCAAAGTGCGGTTGAACCTCAAGAAAATTTTTATCGTCAAGTACAATCAGAAGTAAATCCTTGATGTCATATGGCTTGTTAGGATCGGCGGGTACCAGCGATTGCAACTCCTCATCTTCGCGTATGGTGGTGTCGATGGTTGGAATAATGGGTACATCCTCCATGTTATTTGAAGGTAAAAATCCAATCAACTCGCGGATAAGCATAAGCGCTTGCTCATCGTTATCGGATACAAAATGAGCAACACCACTTTTTGTGTTATGGGTAGTCGCACCACCCAGTTCATCCTTGGTAACATCTTCGTGTGTAACGGCTTTTATCACATCTGGACCCGTAACAAACATGTAGCTGGTATCCTTAACCATAACGATGAAATCGTTAAGGGCAGGGGAGTAGACTGCGCCTCCAGCGCAAGGGCCCATAATACAAGTGATCTGAGGAATAACTCCTGAGCTGCGAACGTTGTTATAGAAGATTTCAGCGTAGCCTGCCAGGCTTTGAACACCTTCCTGAATACGAGCTCCCCCAGAGTCATTAAGCCCGATGATAGGTGCGCCCATTTTCAGCGCCATGTTTTGTAGCTTTATAATCTTATCGGCGTTGGCACGGCTAAGAGTTCCTCCAAAAACGGTGAAGTCGTATGCATAAACATACACTACAGTTCCATCGATCTTACCGTAACCGGTAATTACTCCATCGCCTGATATTTTTGTCTTTTCCATTCCAAACTCGTGAGAACGATGGGTTACCAGTTTGTCTATTTCATTGAATGAATTAGGGTCAAGCAGTTGCTGAATTCGCTCCCTTGCTGTCATTTTCCCAGCATCGTGCTGCTTTTGAATGCGTTCCATTCCTGCACCTTGTTCAGCATCCTTAATTTTTTGTTCAAAGAGAGTATACTTTTTTTCTAAGCTATCCATTTTTAGGGGTAATTGGATTATTTAGTTTTTAGGTTAATTAAAGCAAGTCAAGAGAATCATTATTTAAGGAAAATAAGTCTAGTTGATGAGGCTATTCTATTTCAATGAGGGGCTGGTTTCCAGCAATGGAATCGCCTTCATTCACAAAAATCTTTTTGATCTTACCATCGATTGATGAACGATATTCACTTTCCATCTTCATGGCAGAGATAACGATTACAGTATCACCTTTGGATACATGATTCCCCTCTTTTACAGGTATTTTAACCACTTTGCCAGGCATAGGTGTTGTGATTATTTTTTCGGCAGAGTCAATGCTATCTTTATTCCTGCTTTGCTGGTAGCGGCTTTGTGCGTCAATAATCTCAACATCATGAGAAGAGCCGTAAGTGTTTACGTAGTAATGTTTAGGACTAGCTCCCGGTATCATCTCGATGTTGTATGATTTACCTTCGTGAATAATAGAGTATACGCCATCCTCGACCATGATGATATCAACATCGTATTCAATGCCATCCACATCAATGATTGCCCTAGTACCATCACGTTTTATCAATCGCACCCTGGCATTTCTACTCCCAATTTTAATATCTAGTGCCATGATTCTGCTAAATTCTTTGAAGTGCCTTTTTCAACCCGTACTCTTTCCACTTGTAATTAACACCATTTCTGTAAATTGAAAAGTCGCCCATCGCTACCTTTTCGATCTTTAAGATGTAATCAAAGTATGCTGCAATTATTGCAATATCTGACGAAACCGAATTCTCTTCAGCTTGCTCAGTAAGTAATTCATCTTTATGCTTATCGATGAAGTGAGTATCGTAGATACCATTTCTGAAATCCTCATTGAGCATTATTCGCTCAAGAAATTTGGTTGATGTTTTCACACCGGTGATTTTATATTCAAAGAGTGCCCTACGCATCCTATCAATAGCCTCCTGGCGAGTTCTACCCCACGAAATCACCTTGCTGATCATTGGATCGTAAAACATGGGTATTTCGTAACCCTCGAAAACATATCCGTCGGTTCTGATTCCTAGTCCATTGGGCTCGCTGATATGGCGTATTACCCCTGGACTTGGCATAAAATTATTGAATGGGTCCTCTGCTGAAACCCTGCATTCTATGGAGTGCCCATGCTGGTGTACTTCTTCTTGCTTAAACGAAAGAGGGTTCCCCGATGCAATCAGGATTTGTTCCTTTACCAGATCAATTCCTGTGGTTCGCTCAGTGATAGGGTGTTCAACCTGTAGGCGGGTGTTCATTTCGAGGAAGTAAAAGTTGCGATTGGAATCTACCAAAAACTCAATGGTACCCGCACCCTCGTAATTTACAGCTTTGGCTGCCGCTACGGCAGCATTGCCCATTTGTTTTCTAAGCTCAGAGGTAAGAAAGGGGGATGGAGTTTCTTCAACAACTTTCTGGTGACGACGTTGAACAGAACACTCCCTCTCAAAAAGGTGAACGGTATTCCCAAATTTATCTGCTAAAATCTGAAACTCAATGTGATGAGGCGATTCAATATACTTTTCTACATATACAGTATTGTTACCAAAAGCAGACTGGGCTTCGGATTGTGCCATATTAATGGCAGAGACCAGCTCGGAATCGTTTCGAACAAGCCGCATTCCTTTTCCGCCGCCGCCGGCAGATGCTTTTATGATAATGGGTAAACCAATATCCTCAACAATTTTTCGAACACTATTCGCATCGGAAACACTTTGTTCCGTACCGGGAACAACCGGAACGCCTGCTCTGATCATGGTCTGCCTTGCGGTAATCTTATCGCCCATTGTAACGATAGACTGCCACGAAGGACCAATAAATATAATTCCCATTTCACTGCACCTATGGGCAAAATCAGCATTTTCTGAAAGGAATCCGTAACCAGGGTGAACCGCATCGGCTTTACTTTTGATGGCCACAGACAAAATTTTTCCTGCATCAAGGTAACTTTCGTTCGAAGGTGAAGCCCCAATATGGTAGGCTTCATCAGCGTACCTTACATGCATAGCTGTACGGTCGGCATCGGAGTATACAGCCACGGTTTTAATGCCTAATTCGCGGCAGGAGCGAATAACGCGCACAGCAATCTCGCCCCTATTTGCAATAAGAACCTTTTTAATCATATGTACCAGATAAATTAGTCCCAACTAAATATCGAGGCAAATATAAAGGCTTTTTGTGTTTTATAGCAGAAAAAATTTAAAAAAATATGTTATATAGCAGTAAAATTGACTGCATGCAGTTGAATGTTAATCAATTGCGATGTTGATAAATTTTTTTAAACGTTAGTTTAATGGTGGTTTATGAAAGTATTGAAATTATTGAGAAAATTGATTTATTTTCTTTTTTTTCTAAAGACCAGTTATTCTTTTGATATCGTTGAGTTTGTTGAGTGCTTCGATGGGAGTAAGGTTATTGACATCGAGTTTTACAAGTTGGTCTCGAATCTGCTTGAGCACAGGATCGTCGAGCTGGAAAAAGCTTAGCTGATAGCCCTCCCTTTGCTTGCCAAGATCAGAACCGGGTTTTGTGAGTTTTTGGTTTTGTGGATTGCGCTCCAATTCCTTGAGCACTTCGTTGGCTCTTTTCACAACGCTAGGGGGCATGCCAGCCATACGGGCAACGTGAATCCCAAAGCTATGAGCGCTACCGCCCGGGATCAACTTTCGAAGGAAAATAACCTTATTATCCATTTCCTTGATGGATACGTTGTAATTTTTAATTCGAGGGAAAGCCCCTTCCATCTCATTGAGTTCGTGATAGTGGGTGGCAAAGAGGGTTTTTGCCTTTCCACCAGGATGCTCGTGGATATATTCGGTCATTGCCCAGGCAATGGAAATGCCATCGTAGGTGGATGTGCCTCGTCCAATCTCATCCAGAAGGATTAAACTTCTTTCCGAGATGTTGTTCAGGATGCTGGCAGCCTCAAGCATCTCCACCATAAAGGTTGATTCTCCCAGTGAGATATTATCGGAAGCGCCAACCCTTGTGAAGATCTTATCAACAACACCAATTTTTACCTCTTTTGCAGGGACAAAGGATCCGATCTGAGCAAGCAGAACGATGAGAGCTGTTTGCCTTAACAGTGCAGATTTTCCAGACATGTTTGGGCCGGTAATGATAACAATCTGCTGGTTGGAGGTATCAAGATAGGTATCGTTGGTGATATATTCTTCTCCCATTGGCAACATCCTTTCTATAACAGGATGTCGTCCTTCCTTAATTTCAATGGTAAGAGAGTCGTTCACCTCTGGTTTGCAGTAGTTGTATTCACTGGCGCAGCTAGCAAACGATAGAAGGCAATCGATTTGTGCTACCAGATTGGCATTGAGTTGGATAGATGCAATGTACTCCGAAAGGCTAAAAACCAGCTGTTCGAATAGTTGCTGTTCTATGGTTATCACCTTTTCCTCGGCACCCAAAATTTTCGATTCGTACTCCTTAAGCTCTTCAGTGATGTAACGTTCGGCCGATACTAGTGTTTGTTTACGAATCCATTCGGGGGGGACTTTTTCCTTATGGGTATTTCTAACCTCAATGTAATAACCAAAAACATTGTTGAAGCTAACTTTAAGGGAGGGTATCCCAGTTCGTTCCGATTCGCGATGTTGAAGGTTGAGAAGGTATTCTTTTCCCGAGTGCATGATCTCCCTTAGCTCATCCAGTTCAGCACTAACTCCTTGTGCAATCACATTACCCTTGTTTAAAAGGGCAGGTGGATCAGGTACAATCTCCTTGTCAATACGATCTCGAATTCGGGAGCAAAGGTTGATCTGTTCACCAATTCGTTGTAGGGTAGGTTCATCTGATTTTTCGCAGATTTCTTTTATGGGAACCAATGCAAGTAGGGCATTCTTTAGGCTGATCATTTCGCGAGGAGAAATTCGCCCCACGGCGGCTTTTGAGATTATTCGTTCCAAATCGCCAATCTCTCTAATATGATCCTTAATGGGTCCCATTATCTCAGGTTGCGAAATGAAGAACTCAACCACATTCAACCTTTCGTTAATCGGTTTGATATCCTTTAGCGGTAAAGCAACCCATTTTTTGAGCAACCTACCACCCATGGGCGAAAGGGTTTTGTCGATAATATCAACTAAAGTTTTGGCACCTTCATTCACTGTGTGGAACAGCTCCAGGTTGCGCATGGTAAATTTATCGAGCCATACGTATTTGTCTTCGTCGAGTCGAGAAATGGATGTTATATGCTTTACATGATGATGCTGTGTTAGGTCAAGATAGTAAAGTGCTGCGCCAGCAGCAATAACCCCAAGCCGGATGCCATCGATACCGAAGCCTTTAAGGCTAGCCGTTTGGAAATGATTAAGCAGCTTTTCGCGGGCTCCATCCTCATTGTATGCCCAATCATCAAACTTGTAAACATAGAAACGGGATCCGAATTGCTCCGTAAATTCGCGGTAAAGTGATCGCTCAACGAGTACCTCTTTGGGGTTGAAATTGGTCAACAGCTTGTCGATGTATTCGAAGGTTCCCTCTGCTGCATAGAACTCACCCGTTGAAATATCAAGAAAGGCAACGCCCGCATACTTTTTTTCGAGATGAATGCTTGCCAGAAAATTATTTTCCTTCTTTTCTAATACATTATCATTGAATGAAACTCCAGGGGTTACCAATTCGGTTATTCCACGTTTAACGATGGTTTTAGTCATTTTTGGGTCTTCAAGCTGTTCGCATATTGCCACTCGCTGTCCAGCTCTTACTAACCTAGGCAGGTATGTATCGAGTGCGTGGTGTGGAAAACCAGCAAGCTCAACGAATGAAGCAGCTCCATTTGCCCTGCGGGTTAAAGTAATGCCAAGAATCTCAGAAGTTTTTATGGCATCCTCGCTAAATGTTTCATAGAAATCGCCCACCCTGAACAAGAGAATTGCATCAGGATGCTTACGCTTAATAGCGTTGTACTGCTTCATGAGCGGTGTTTCTACCACATGGCCATCTGAAATCAATGCACTATGTTTTTGTTAAGTGCAAAAATATGAAATACTACATTAAGGGGTAATCTTTTTGAAAGTTTAAAGCTAATACGTCCATAAGTACCATCTAATCAGCAAAATATTTTATTAACATTGAGTTAAGAAGTAGATGAGTATTAATGTCAAGATGTAGTGAAAATAAAATTTTTAAAATGGATTAGAATTATTAAATTTGATGCTTTAAAAATAAAAGAATGGAAATATCGCAAAAAATAATGGTGGTTGAAGACTCTGACTTTAATCAGCTTATCGCCGAATCGTTTCTTAAGGCGTGGGGATATAAACCTGTTGTTTATCAGAATGCCATTGATGCATTGGCAGCATTAAAGAAAGAGAAGTACGAATTGATTTTGTTGGATTTGATGATGCCTAAGATGGATGGCTTTGAGTTTCTCGGCCAGCTTCAAAAGCGTAAAGATAAAACCCCTGTGATAGTTATATCTGCTCTAACAGAACTTGAACACATCAATAGGGCTATGGGTTTGGGTGCAGTTGATTACATTACAAAGCCTTACGATTCAAGTAAATTGAAGGATAAAATTGCCAAATTGCTTAATCAACAGGAGCAATGAGCTAAGTATTCACTCTTTAGTCCCTTACTTGTTTGATCTTTTTTAATACTGGCAGGATCAGATTTTTTAAATAATCGTATTTGTTTTTTTAAAGCATTCCTTTCCCTTTTTCGTTACTTCAAGTTAAATTTGCAGCCCATAAAAGGATATTAAAATGAGTTTACAGTGCGGAATTATTGGAATTGCCAATGTGGGCAAAAGCACCATATTCAACTGCATGTCAAGCACAAAGGCAGAGGCAAGCGGTTTCTCGTTCAGCAATAAAACAAACCTGAGCATTATTAATGTGCCTGACGAAAGGCTTAAGGAATTAAATAAATACCAAGTTACAGAGCGAATAGTTAATGCTACAGTCGAAATAGTTGATATCCCCGGTTTAACAAAGAGTGCTGGGCGCTCCGATAAGGGAGCAAATCAATTTCTTGCTGATATTCGGAATTGTGATGCACTTATCCATGTACTACGTTGCTTTGATGATCCTAATCTACCTCACGTTGATGGTTCTGTTAATCCAGTGAGGGATATAGAGACTGTAAACCTAGAACTACAAATTAAGGATTTAGAATCGGTTGAGAAGAAAATAGTTAGGTTAGAAAAGTTGGTAAAAGTAGGCGACAAGGATGCTAAGCATGGATTGGAAGTGCTAAATAAATACAAGGAGCATTTGGAGTCGTTTAAGAATGCCTCATCAGCACCAGTTAGCGATGAGGATAAAAAGTATGTAGCAGACCTCTTTTTACTATCAACCAAACCGATAATCTATGTATGTAATGTGGATGAAGCATCGGCTGTGAATGGCAATGCTTACGTTGAAAAGGTTAGGGAATCCCTTAAGGATGATCAAACCGAGATACTAATCATTGCCGGTAAGGTTGAGGCAGATATCGCCGAACTCGACGATGAAAACGATCGTATGGAGTTTTTGAAAGAGGTTGGTTTGCTGGAGCCTGGCGTGAATAAATTGATCCGTGCGGCATACACATTGCTTAATTTGGAAACCTTTTTTACTGTGGGGCCAAAGGAAATCAGGGCATGGACCATTGCCAAGGGAATGAGTGCTCCCCAAGCCGCCGGAGTTATCCATAGCGATTTGGAAAGGGGCTTTATACGTGCTGAAGTGATGAAGTATACCGATTTTGTTACTTTAGGTTCAGAACATGCCTGTAAGGAAAAGGGAAAGCTTAGTGTTGAAGGGAAAAATTACGTGGTTGCCGATGGTGATATACTGCATATCCGCTTTAATGTATAGCCTTTTTTAAGAATTGACATAGATTTTTTTAAATTGAATCTCATTGTTTCGATTTTTCAATTACTTTTGTATTACCATTAATTGCAAAAAGAGAATGAAGATTACTACCCTCATACCATTCTTTACGGTCTAGCCTCTAAGGCTTAGCCTGTTGCAATTATTTCCCGTCCTCAAAGGACATCTTTTTTCAAATCAACATTTTTTTACTAAAAACTTAATTTTTGGAGGAATTGCTATGAAAACAATTACCGTTTTTGCTCAAGTGGTGACTTTTATTGTCCCAGCATTGTCAATTAGATTCGCGAACAGTGAAGATGAACACTACTATAAATACCGAAAACGAAAACGAAATGTACCATAATAGATATCAATCAAAGTTACTTAAACTTAAAAGGCTTTTCCACCAAATACGAGAAGCCATAGCCGGCTCCGAATACAACTACACATCATTAAGCCTTCGCAAGGCACTTATACTATTATCAATCCCCATGGTGCTCGAAATGCTCATGGAGTCGGTTTTCGTAATCTTCGACATTTACTTTGTTTCAAAACTTGGCGCCGAGGCAGTATCCATTGTAGGACTTACCGAATCGTTACTTACCATGGTTTATGCCTTTGGTATTGGTTTCGCCATATCAGCAACGGCTATTGTATCGCGACGTATAGGCGAAAACGAACCCCGTAAAGCTAGCTTTGCTGCCGTTCAGGCACTACTGGTAACCATTACATTTTCGGGAATAGTTGCATTAGCGGGATTTTTGTTTAGTGATGATTTGCTCAGGTTGATGGGAGCTTCGGAGGAATCAATTCGTAATTATTCAAGCTATACCCAATGGATGCTTGTAGGCAACGCAACAATAATTCTGCTCTTTGTGCTGAACGGAATACTACGCGGTGCCGGCGATGCTGCCATTGCCATGCGAGTACTAGGGTTGGCCAACCTCATCAACGTTGTACTAGATCCCATGCTGATTTTTGGACTAGGGCCATTTCCCCAGCTAGGAATTGAGGGTGCTGCCATTGCAACCAATTGCGGAAGAGGAATTGGAGTTCTATATCAGCTTTACAGCTTGATATTTGGAACAAGGAGTAGGTTGAGGTTTGCAATTCTTGATATTGTTCCGGATATATCTCAGATCAAAGCTTTTTTGAAACTTTCGTATGCAGGGATTTTTCAGTTGCTCATAGCTACATCGAGCTGGATAGGTTTGGTTAGGATCATTTCCTCGTTCGGAAGTATATCTGTTGCAGGGTATACTGTTGGAATAAGGATAATGATATTTGCGATGCTACCGGCATCGGGTATAAGCAATGCTGCGGCAACCCTGGTAGGTCAGAATTTGGGAGCTAAAAATCCACAAAAAGCAGAGCGATCGGTTTGGGTATCGGGTTTAATCAATGCTATATTTATGGGCGTAGCAGGGCTAATTATTGTGCTTATACCCGAAAATATCATCAGCTTTCTAACCGATGACCCTTTGGTTATTTCCAAGGGTGCTGATTGTATGCGAATTATGAGCATTGGTTTTATTGCCTATGGATTTGGAATGGTTGTGGTACATTCGCTAAACGGAGCAGGGGATACATTCTCTCCTATGATAATAAATCTTTTCTGTTTTTGGCTTTTAGAAATACCATTGGCTTATTTTCTTGCAATACATTTGGGAATGAATGAGAGAGGAGTTTACTATGCGATTGTTATTGCTGAAACTTGTATGACACTAACCGCTATTTTAGTATTTCGAAGAGGAAGGTGGAAAATGCAGAAAGTATAGATTTATTAATTCTTTGGGAGAACCTAATAAGCATAGTTTATTAGGTTCTCCCTCTTATTTTGCAATATGCTCTAAAGAAGTCCAGCTTCTTTTAGTATCTGTTCCATCTCTTTTTGAAGAATCATAGCTGCGGTTTTGGCGGCACCGGCAAAACGCATAGATCTGTCGGCATAAATAATAGCACGGGCTGAGTTCACCAGTAAACCACATTTGCTATTTAGACCATGTTTTGCTACCTCGCTTAAGCTGCCTCCTTGCTCTCCAACTCCAGGAACAAGTAAGAAATGATCGGGCACTAATTTCCTGACATTTACAAGCAAATCCGATCGGGTGGCACCAACAACAAACATCATGTTGTTCTCTGTTCCCCAGTGAATCGATTTGGTAATAACCTCCTCATATAAATATTTTCCTGTATCAGCATTTTTAATTGTCTGGAAATCATCGTAGCTGCTATTGGATGTGAGTGCGAGCAGAATAGCCCACTTACTGTTATGGCGAAGAAAGGGTTCAACCGTATCGTGACCCATGTATGGCGAAAGGGTTATTGCATCGAAATTAAATGTTTTAAAAAAAGCATCAGCATACATTTTTGCCGTGTTGGCAATATCGCCACGCTTTGCATCGGCAATGGTGAAAATGTTGGGATGATTTTTTTTGATGTAGCTAACTGTTTTGTAAAGGGTATTCCACCCAGCTGCCCCTCGATGTTCGTAAAAAGCAAGATTAGGCTTATAGGCTACAACGTATTCTGCCGTAGCATCAATGATAGCCTTGTTGAACTCAAAAACTGGATCATGCTTGGCGAGAAGTAGTTCGGGTATTTTGGCTATGTCACTGTCAAGCCCAATGCATAGGAAACTACGCTTGCTGCGTATTTGGTCGAAGAGTTGCTGTGCATTCATTGCAAAACATTTATGATTTTAGAAAATGAATCTTCGCTCAAAAAACAATCCCTTGTGGTAACAGGGTCATAAATAATTTCTTCTAGACTTCGCTCATCTTAAGCCTTTCGGCATTTTCGGCCAACTGCAAATTTTCAATCACCTCATCCAAATCGCCATCGATAATTGCTGAGAGGTTGTATAAAGTGAGGTTTATTCTGTGATCGGTTACCCTACCCTGAGGGTAGTTGTAGGTACGAATTTTTGCTGATCGATCGCCAGTGGAAACCATGGTTTTCCGTTTGGACGAAATATCGTCAAGATACTTTTGGTATTCCAGGTTATATAACCTTGTTCTAAGCTCTGCTAACGCCTTGTCGAAGTTTTTTAGCTGCGATTTTTGATCCTGGCACTGTACAACAATGCCCGAGGGTATGTGTGTTAAGCGGATTGCAGAGTAGGTGGTGTTAACACTTTGCCCACCTGGACCCGATGAACAGAAAGTATCCTTGCGGATATCTTCCATTTTTAGGTCTATATCAAACTCTTCGGCTTCGGGTAGTACGGCCACTGTGGCTGCTGATGTGTGAACACGGCCTTGAGTTTCGGTTTGTGGAACTCGCTGCACGCGGTGCACCCCCGATTCGTACTTTAATATTCCATAGACACCTTTACCTTTGACGCTGAGAACAATTTCCTTATAACCTCCAACGGTACCCTCAGAGAAGTGGTTTACCTCATACTTCCACCCTTTATTCTCAATATATTTAGTGTACATGCGGAAGAGGTCACCGGCAAAGATACTAGCCTCGTCGCCACCTGTTCCGGCACGGATTTCGAGTACTGCGTTTTTACTGTCCTGGGGATCAGCAGGGACAAGCAGAAGTTTAATATCCATTTCAAGGTTTTCCTGTTCTTCCTCAAGAGATTCGATCTCCATCCTTGCCATTTCTCGCATTTCCTCGTCCTTCTCGGTAGCAAGAATGCTCTTTGCCGAATCGATATTGCTGAGTATATTCTTGTACTTATCGTATGATTCCACTAGGGGTTCCAAATCACGGTACTCTTTATTAAGGCTTACATATCTTTTCATATCTGACATTACTGCCGGATCAGTAATTTGCTGTCCAATCTCCTCGAATTTACGTCGAAGACCTTCAAGTTTGCTTAATATTGTATTATCGCTCATATCTTAATTAAAATTGCTGCAAATTTAGCACTTTTATTTGTTTTGATATTTGGGAGTTTTTCTATATTCGTATTTTTATTAAAAATGAACCTGTGAGAAAAGTAATACTTTGTATTATTTTAATAAGTGGTACGATAACGCTTCGTGCTAATTCGTATGCTGATAGTTTAAAGGCTATTGCCAAGTCCTCGTCCGATGCTGATTTTTCTATAAAGGCAATGCTTAAGCTGGCCAGATTCTACTCTCAGCACGATTCGTTGGAGTTAATGTTTGAATATTCAAGGCTAATCGACTCTTCCCTAAATTCTGTTTCCTATAATGTATCACCAGACCTTCTGTTTGATATTGGACTTTTTAATGAGAAGCAATCCGACTACGATGGTGCCATTGAATTCTACAAAAAAGCTCACGATAGATCACGGTTACTTGATGAAAAGCAAGTTATAATTGAATCGACCAATAGGTTGGGTTATGTATTATCATTGAGAGGAGATTACGATAAAGCTATAGGAGTAATTCTCGATAACTTAGAACTAGTTGATGGGGTTGATTATGATAAATATAAGGAGGATGTATATATCTACTCAGCTTTCATCTTCAGAAATGCCAACGATTTTGAGCAAGCATTTCACTACTTCTCAGAAGCGCTCAATGTGAGTGATTCAACAAATATCGATGGTTATTATCACGTTGCTCTTAATGAAATTGGAAATCTGTATAACTATCTAGGCGAGCCAACAAAAGCACTTGTTTATCAAGAAAGAGCATTACGAATCAGGGAGAGCCTGAATTTATCAAATTACATTTCATACTCCTATAATGATATCGGACATACATACAAACTTTTAGGTGATTATCAGAAAGCCATTGAATATATTATTAAGTCGATTAGCCTATCAAAACAAGCCAAAGAGGACTTTTGGGGGAGTGCAGTCTCCTATTACAATGCAAGCGATTTTTACTTTGCAATTCATGATGAGAAAAAGGCATTGATGTATTTAGATAGCGCGAAAGTGCTTGGGCAGGAAACAGGGTTAAAGGATATTCTAATTCAAATCCATAGAAAGTATTACGACTACTATTTAAAAAATGAGAATTACCCGAAAGCACTAAATCACTACATAATTTCAAAAGAGTACCAAGATACTGTTCGCGGGGAGAACATACAGAAACAGATTAACCTTTTAAACGCACGTTTTCAAAGCGAGCGTAAAGACAAGGAAATTATTAAAAACCAGGCAATCATTAAAAGACAAAGATTGCTTATAGCCATTTCAACGCTAGGAGCGATAGTTGTTGGCGTATTTCTTTTTGGGCTTTTCAAGCTTAATCAAAAGTTGAAGTTGGCAAATAGTAAGCTCTATGATAAGAACCAATTCATTCAAACACAAAGGGATGAAATTGAAAGCCAAAGGGATGAGATTGAGTCTCAACGCGACCTAGTTCTTTATCAGAAAACAAAGCTTGAGGGAATCAACCAACACCTGACCGAAAGCATAAGCTATGCCGAGAGCATACAACAAACCATGTTACCCACAGAGGAGCAGTTCAGGGCGGTTTTTTACAACTACTTTGTAGTTTACAAACCTTTAGATATTGTTAGCGGAGATTTCTATTGGCTTTATCAGAAGGAGAATAGGGTTTGCTTCGCAGTGGCCGATTGCACCGGGCATGGAGTTTCGGGGGCCTTTATGAGTATTCTTGGTATTTCCTTTTTAAACGAGATCGTGCGATATAAAGGGGAGAAAGAGCCGAATCTTATTCTCGAAGAATTGAGGAGAAATATCATTGAGGCATTGAAACAGAAGGATGAGTCAGGTGCCCGTAGGGATGGAATGGATATATCTCTCTGCGTTTTGGATATCGAAACCAAACTTTTACACTATTGCGGGGCAAACAATCCTTGTTGGATTGTTCAAAGCAACAATAGTTTTATTGAACTTAATCCAAACAAAAATACAGTAGCTATCAATATACGCATGGAACCTTTTACTCAACAGAGCATCCAGCTCAAGGGTGGCGATTGTATTTACCTGTTTACTGATGGATATGCCGATCAGTTTGGAGGGCCTCAAAAGAAGCGATTTGGTTCAAAACGGCTCAAGGAATTGCTGTTAGGAAATGCAGAAAGAAATCTATCTGTCCAAAAAGAAATCCTTGAGAATGCTTATAGCCAATGGATTGGTAGCAACTCTCAGGTTGATGATGTAACCATTCTGGGAATTAGAGTATAATATCAGCATAAAGAAAAACCCGTTCAGGTTTCTGAACGGGTTTTATGCTGGTGGTGCCACCGGGAATCGAACCAGGGACACACGGATTTTCAGTCCGTTGCTCTACCAACTGAGCTATGGCACCAGCATTTTTTGCGGTGCAAATATAAACGTTTTTTCTTTACTCCAAAACACTAGGCAACCATTTTGTCAACTTTTTTTAATAGAGTTTTTCATAACAAGTTCATATTTTTGTTTTTAAGTAACTTAAACACTTTTTTTAAAAATTGACCTTATATTTGATTTAACCTTTTTAAATTACAATTATATGAAGGTAAAGATATCCATGTTTGTAATAGCCATAATTATATCTGTAACCCACATTTTACAAGCTCAAAATGAATCTGATACTATTCAGAATTGCAAGGTACTTAAAGAAAATATTTCTTTAATTTACAAGGGAGGTTGTAAGGATGGATTAGCTCATGGTAACGGAATTGCTGTTGGTATAGATAAGTATGATGGTAAGTTTAAAAAAGGTCTTCCACATGGTTTTGGAATATACACTAAACCAACAGGCGAAAAATTTGTTGGTTATTTTAAGGAGGGGAATAAGCATGGAAAAGGTAAGTACTCTTTCCTATTTAATGGAAGGGATTCCACAATTAATGGTTTTTGGAAAAATGATTCGTTAATAAAAATAATTATACCTCCTTATTACAAAGTAGATAAGAATATCAACGTGACCCGGTATTCAATTCAAAAAATGAGCAATGGGGATAGGGTTATGTTTTCATTCCTTCAAAATGGAGTTCAGAACACAACTATTACAAGCTTTCATCTGAATTCAAGTAAAGGAACGCCTATTACAATAGGAAGTAAACAAGGTTTTGAAAATATTGAATTCCCGGTTACTTTTAGGGTTACGTATATCACACTTAACTCTTTAAGGACAACTACACAACGAGTTGAATTTGAGGTAACCATTAACCAGCCAGGCGATTGGGTAGTTACCCTTCACAATTAAAGATATTGAGTTCATATTTTATTATTCCTAATCTGTTTGTTCAATCGGTACAATTGAATTAGGTTTGCAAACTAATTTATTACCCAATGAAGTTTGATCTGCAAACATTGCATAATGGTATTCGTGTTGTCCATTTGCACACATCGTCACCCGTGGCTTACTGTTGCATGATGATCAATGCGGGTACGCGAGATGAACTAGAGGATGAACACGGTTTAGCACATTTCATTGAGCATGTTATTTTTAAGGGGACTCGAAAACGCAAAGCTTTTCATGTGATGAGCCGCCTTGAGGATGTGGGAGGCGAATTAAATGCTTACACAACTAAGGAGGAAACGGTTGTACATGCCACTTTTCTTAAACAAGATTTTCATAGAGCGGTGGAGCTAATCGCAGATATCCTTTATCGCTCAACCTTTCCCGAGAAGGAATTGCAGCGAGAGAAAGAAGTTATACTCGATGAAATAAATTCATATAAAGATTCTCCCTCAGAGCTAATTTTCGATGATTTTGAGGAGTTAATCTACCCAAACCACCCCTTCGGTAGGAATATACTTGGATCCAAGAAATGCCTCAAAAGATTCGGGCGAAGTGATATTCTTCGCTTTATGGAACGAACATACAATACAGACCAAATGGTTTTTTGTTCGGTGGGTAATATTCCCCTGAACAGAGTAAAAAAGTTAGCAGAAAGATACTTTGGCCCCATTCAGCCAAACCCTAGGTTAATTAAACGTGTTCCAATTTCGAATTATTCTGTACAGAGTGTAGCGAAAAAGAAAAACACATATCAGCAACATTGTATAGTTGGTTGTGAAACCTATAATCTTATGCACCCTAATAGGATCGGCTTACATTTGCTAAACAATATTTTGGGAGGACCAGGTTTAAATTCTCGATTAAACTTAAGCCTTAGAGAAAGAAAGGGTTATGCCTATAATGTGGAATCGACATATTCACCATACTCCGATACTGGACTATTCAGCATATACTTTGGAAGCGACAAGACGAATTTTGATAAATCTTTGGATCTTCTTCATCAGGAGTTGGAAAAATTAAGAACTACCAAACTTGGTACTCTACAACTTTTCAAGGCTAAACGACAACTCATTGGTCAGCTGGCCATAGCAATTGAGAATAGCGAAGTGCTTATGCTTAACTTAGCAAGGAGCATTTTAATTTACAATACTTTTGAAAGTATTGAAGCAATGAGTTCGAAGATTGATAGTATATCATCATCCGAATTGATTGAAATTGCCAATGAGGTTTTCGCAAATCATAATCTTTCCACTTTGATCTATAAATAGATGGAAGCAAGTAATTACTACTCACACGAGTTAGAGGAGTACATCAACCAACACACCTCACCTGAGGATGAAGTGCTTTACGAGCTTAATAGGCATACCCATCTAACAGCCTATCATCCCAGAATGCTTTGTGGGCAATTGCAAGGAAAACTGCTTGAGTTGATATGTAAGATGATCAATCCATTGCGTGTTCTAGAAATAGGTACGTTTACAGGTTACTCTGCAATTTGCATTGCACGGGGGTTGTCGGGTGAAGGACATTTACATACCATTGAGGTTAATGACGAGATAACAGAACAAACTCTTGATTTCTTTTCAAAAGCTGGAGTGAAAAACCGAATAACCCTTCATGTTGGAGATGCATTGAAAATTATACCAACCCTTGAATTGGATTTTGACATGGTTTTTATTGATGGTGACAAAAGAGAATACCCCAAATACCTTCTAACGGTTTTACCTAGAGTAAAGGTTGGCGGTTTTATATTGGCCGACAACGTTTTATGGGGAGGTAAGGTATTGGATAAAGAGGCCAACGATCACTATACTAAAGGTGTAAGGGAGTTTAACCTTATGATTGCCAATAACAGTAAGCTGGAAAAAGTATTATTACCCCTTCGCGATGGACTGATGATTGCCAGAAAGTCAGAATAGTTTCAATAGTTGTTATTATTATTTTTCACTAGTATCCGACTAAATTTCTTAAACAAAAAAATATTCACTTTGGCGAGCAAATGATTCTTCGATCCACTTTGTTCCTCTCAGAATGACAGTTAGTTATATTTATATTGTTGGGACGAGGAGGGGTTGGTGGTCTCGTTTTTTTAAGAACGAAAACACCAACCCCTCCTCGTCCCCTAAAGTTTCAAATGGTTGTCATTCTGAGCGAAGCGAAGAATCTTTTGCTAGCAGAAGGCTATCATTTTATATTTAGTCGGATACTAGTGATTATCTTTATAAATACCATTTCAAGTAATAAAAATTCAACAGCAACTTATTGAACTAAATGCCTTATAAGCTGTTTAGTAGATGAAAAAATAAGTATCATGGCAATTTACAGTATTAAGGAGATGTCAATACTTTCTGGTGTTAAACCTCATACCATTAGGATTTGGGAGAAAAGATATAACCTTTTCTCACCACAGCGGACCGATACAAATATTCGAAGATACAATGACGATGATCTTAAGCTAATACTAAATGTATCTCTATTGCTTTCCATGGGTTATAAAATAAGCAGAATAGCTAAGCTATCGGATGTTGAAATAAGAAGTATAATGTTAAAGGGAAGAGGCAATGTCCAAACACTCCCTTTTCCCGAAACACTTTTTAATTCGGCAATGGAAATTAATGAATTAGAATTCTCTAGGAAAATCGAAGAAACGATTAGTGAAAGAGGTTTCGAATGGACTTTTGAGAATATGTTGGTTCCATTCCAAAAAAGGATGGGATTACTTTGGCAAGCAGGAACCGTTACTCCTGCCCAAGAACATTTTGCGTCGAATATTATTAGGAATAAAATAATTAAACAAACCGATTCACTTCCAAATCCAAATGATCAGATTTCAAGTGTTTTGTTTTTTCTTCCCGAAGGAGAACTTCATGAAATGGGCTTGCTATACTTCAATTACATAGCCAGAAAAGAAGGACTAAACACAGTTTACTTGGGACAAACTGTGCCATTAAATAATATCCTTGAGTTTAAAACTCAAAAAGATTTTTTGGGTATATTTACTACCATCACCATTTCAATTTCTAGGGAAGAAATTGCTTCTATGATTGGAGCATTAAAACAAAATTTTCCTAATTCTAGGTTAATGGCAACAGGTTTGCAGATTGAACTTGACCCAAGTCTTCTACCCAAAGGAGTAGAAATCATTAAATCAGCACAGCAATTCAAAAGTTATCTCAAAAAGATAAACCTAAAATAGGGTTTCTTTCCCTTCGCTATTTTATCAATTATGTTACAATTCAACCAGAATTGTTTAAATTGGCACTCGTAAATTAATCGATCTATTTATGGTGTTACTGAATTAATTATATGAATATGAGAAGGCTATTTTTCTTTTTGTTGGTTATGCTTGGCATGCTCAGCTGTTCCAACGATACCCATAAAGCTTTAGTTAATTTACAAGACCTAGAATCTTCTACCCCCAAGATTCTTCTCATGAATCCCACAGTAAGAAACTTAAAAACATTTACCTATCTTGTTGACGAGGGAATTTTACCTCTACCAGATAGTTATCAGGTTATCGGTATCTTTCATGAACTTGGAGAGTATAACTTTAAGCAATCAGTTAATTTTATTGAAAAGGAACATTTGCAAAAGATTAATCTCATTGAGATTAACCCTGACTTAACCTCTGAATCGCTTTATGGATTTAACGAATGTAGCTTATTATTTAAAGAATTGTTTGAAAAATCTGATGGTGTCATATTTTTTGGTGGTCCCGATATTCCTCCCTCAACCTATGGTAAAACCACTAACCTTTTAACTGAAATAACAGATATTCATAGGCACTTCCTTGAAATATCCTTTCTTTACCATTTGCTGGGAGGATATCAGGACACATTGTATAATCCTTTGCTAAGAGAAAAACCCGAATACAGGGTTTTAGGGATATGCCTAGGTATGCAAAGCATGAATGTTGCAACTGGAGGAACATTGATACAGGATATCCCAACAGAATTATATGGATTAAGCCAAGTAGAGCAGGTTTTAGAAATGGAAATTGACAATCAACACCGAAACTACCATACAAACTTTGGAGTTGACAGGGATCTGATTTGGGGTAGTTTTCATCAAATAAAATTTGAATCAAATAGTCTTTTTGATAGTTTGAACAGTTTTGGGTCAGTATTACCATATGTTTGGAGTAGCCATCACCAGTGTATTGACAAGCTGGGAAAGGGGATTATCCCAATGGCATGGTCAATGGATGGGAAAATAATTGAGGCAGTTACCCATTGTGAATTTCCTAATGTCATTGGCGTTCAGTTTCATCCAGAGATACCAGCTCTTTACAAATCCGATGAAAAGTTAAAACAGTATCCAGACCATAACGCTGAATTTTCATACATAGATATGTATACAGATAATGGAGGAGTTATTTTTCATCGTGCCTTCTGGCAGCATTTTGGTGAAAAATTTTAATGTTAGATGACACCTTTTTAACAAATCAACTCCTTCCTTGTATAAAAAAAATCTCTCTTATAATCAGTTGGTTTTTTAAGTATTATCATATTGAAATTGTAACGCTTCAAAAGCCAAATTCGTAAAAAAAAGAGATTTCTATTTCAACGTAAACAAATAGCTTATAACTTTGGCATTCTCACAATTCATTCATTTCATAAATCTAATAACCTTATTAATTAATAATGAAACGTCTTTTTATTCTTTTAACCATTTTAATCCTTTCAAATTTCCAACATCATTTAAATGCCCAGGAATATTACATAAAATTTTCTGAAAACGATAAGGATAAAGTTAACACTGTTGTTACCCGAACAGTTTCTATCGATAGGATAGACAATGGATTGATTTACGCTTATGCAAATGAGCATGAGCTGGAGAAGATAAAGTCCCTAGGCTATTTTCCCGAAATGCTTCCTCATCCATCCTCAGAACCCAAAGCCCTTACAATGGCTACTACAGTTGCCCAGATGGCCAACTGGGATCGTTACCCAACGTATGAGGTATACAGGGCCATGATGAAGAAATTTGAGCAGGATTATCCATCTCTCTGTAAATTGGACAGCATTGGAACCACTGTTCAGGGGCGTAAGCTATACGTTGTTAAAATATCAGATAATGTTTTGGATGAAGAAGCCGAACCCGATTTTTTCTATACAAGTACAATGCACGGAGACGAGACAACAGGCTATATATTTCTGCTTAGATTAATTGATTACTTGTTGACAAATAATGGGTCGGATGATAGGATAACCGATATGGTAAACAGCATGGCGATATACATTAATCCCAATGGCAACCCTGATGGAACTTATAGGAGTGGAAATCACACCGTGAGTGGAGCTACCCGTTCAAACGCTAATAACTACGATATTAATCGTAATTTTCCAGACCCACGTGTTGGAGAAAACCCAGGTGGTACCTATCAACCCGAAACTTTGGCCATGATGGCTTATGCTGGAACCAAAAACTTTTCACTTTCTGCAAATTTCCACGGTGGAATTGAGTTGGCCAATTTCCCCTGGGATTCTTGGACAACAAGCCAAAATGCCCATCCAGACCATAACTGGTATTACACTGTTTCTCGTCAGTATGCGGATTTGGCTCAGTTATATGGCCCTACTGGCTATTTTGATGATGAGGACAACGGAGTAACACAGGGTGGCGACTGGTATGTTATTACAGGAGGTAGGCAGGATTACATGAACTACTGGCACCATTGTCGAGAGATTACCCTTGAGGTTTCCAATACCAAATTGCTTGGAACGGAGCATTTACAAAACTTTTGGAATTACAACAAGGAATCATTACTTACATATATCGAATGGCTGTATACAGGTATACAGGGGTCGGTTACTAATCAGCTGGGCGATCCTTTGCACGCAAATATTACAGTGTTGAATCATGATCAGTATAATTCACATGTGTTTACAAAGCCAAACCTTGGAAATTATGTTCGAATGATAGAACCCGGAACATGGCAAGTTTCATATTCTGCCGAAGGGTATATAACACAAATACATACCATTACCGTTCCTAATTACACTTCACTCATTGAGCAAAACGTTGTGCTAATCGCATCGGAGCAAACAACACTTAATGGAACTATTACTGATGCTGAAACGGAATTACCCATAAATGGGGTTAAGGTTGAGTTACTTGGCACAAGTGTGACTCCTGTATACACGAATACTCAAGGTTACTATTCTTTTGGATCAATTCCCGAAAACACCTACCAGATAAGAGCTTCAAAAACGGATTACCTTAGCCAAACAGTTACTGAAACCCTTGTTGGAGATGAGAATGAGGTTGATTTCATCTTATACCCATCCTATGCCGAGAGTTTTGAAACTGTTATTCCCCAGGGTTTTACCTTCACTGGGGGTAATTGGACCCGTGATAACTCAACTGCTTATGACGGCGACTACAGCATGAAGTCGGCAGCCATAGGTAATAACCAGCAAACATCTATGCAGATAACCCTTAATGTTTCCGCTGCAGGAAATATCTCCTTCGCACGAAAAGTATCATCTGAATCGGGTTATGATTTTCTTAAGTTCTACATCGATGGAGTTTTGAAGGGTAGTTGGAGTGGAAATCAGGATTGGGCAGAGGTTGATTATCCTGTAACCGTTGGAAACCACACTTTTAAATGGGAGTATAGCAAGGATGGTTCTCAGGTAAACGGAAGCGATTGCGCCTGGGTTGATTTCATTATTTTCCCTCAGTCAGCTCAAAATGTAACCTTTGTGGTTACCTCCTCAGAAAGTCCTGTTGAGGGTGCTTCCGTTAATTTCAATGGACAAAGTCTTATTACAAGTACCTCAGGTTTAGCTGTTTTTAATGATGTGTCAAGGGGTAATGCCAAATCCTATACTATAATAAAAGACAATTACTTTGATGCTTCGGGTTCCATAAATGTTCAGTATGTTGACGTAAACGTGCCGGTAATCTTAGAACTTTTACCTAATTATTACGATGTAACTTTTTCTGTGTCCGATAGCGAAGGATTTATCGAAGGAGCTTCCGTATCAATTAATGGCTATTCAATTCAAACCAACAGTGATGGTGAGGCATTTTTTGAAGATGTTGCAGAGGGTACTTACATGTATACAGTTGATGCCGAAGGTTATATCCCTCAGGAGGGCGAGTTGGTGGTTAATGAGGATAAAGAGGTTCCCATTATTCTTGAGCTTGAAATTGAACCCTATACTGTAACATTTAACGTTTCAGATATGGATGAAGTACCCATTGAGGGTGCAGTAGTTTCGCTTAATGGCAATTCAAATACCACAAACGCTCAGGGTGAAGTAATATTTTTGGAAGTGAATCCAGGTGTATATAGTTATACTGTTGATGCCGATGAATTTATCCCACAACAAGGAACAGTTGTGGTGGATATGGATAAAACTATTAATATAACCCTGGAACCCGAAGGGCAACCATTTACTGTTACTTTCATAATAAAGAACAACCAACAGGTAAATATTGAGGGTGCAGTTGTGTCTCTTAATGGCGATACCGAAACAACAAATCATAATGGCGAAGCCATTTTTTATGAGGTTCAACCTGGTATTTATGACTATACTGTTGAGGCTGATACTTACATAACGTATGAAGGGAATATTGTTGTTGACGAGGATAAGATTATAACGATCAACTTACAGCCTGAAAATCCATTGTACACGGTTACATTTTATGTGTACAACAAAGATGAAGAGCCAGTAGAATCAGTTACTGTTACTTTTAATAGTGAAGTTTGTGTTACTGATGAGGGGGGCAAGGCGTATTTCTCAGATATTGCGGAGGGAAATTATAGCTATCGCATTGAGGCAGACGGCTATCATCAGCAAGAGAATGATATATACATTGATGCCGATGAGCTAATTAATATTTACCTTACGCTAGTTAGTTCCCTAGTAGTTCTGGAAGAATTAACCAAGGTTGATACTTGGCCAAATCCTTTTAGCCAATGGCTAAACATTAGGATTAATACATCCTTTTCAATAGATGTAAGCATTGATATTTATAGCATAACAGGGCAAAAGGTTGCTACTGTTTTACCACAAACAATTATTAACAATGAGTTAATTTGTAGGTGGTTAGGTTCTAATGAAGCCGGAAATCGTTTACCTGAAGGACTTTATATTGTTAGGGTAATGACAGGCAATGAAGTAATCTCAAAAAGAGTACTTTTTATGCCATAGCTCGAATATGATAATAAAAGCGTTGATTTTTTTATAATTTTGTGGGGAACCTAAGGCGGTTCCCTATACTTTTTTTACCTTATTCGCTATATGAAAACTATCTGGATATTTCTTTTTCTTTTTATTACTCTTTCTCTTCCCTTCAATAGGGCACAATCTCAAATGGTAATTCCACCTGAAAAACCAAAGTTGATAGTACAGATAGTCATAAGCCAAATGCGCTACGATTATCTTCAACGATACTCATCAAAGTTTTCTGACGATGGATTTATGCACCTTGTTAACGAGGGTGCCTTTTGCAGGAATGCACGGTATAATTTTTTATTAACTCAATCGTTACCTGGTATTGCAACCGTTTCAACTGGGGCCATGCCCAGCGTGCATGGTATTGTATCCAATAAATGGTATTCGAGAATTTCAGGACAATCAGTAGATGCAATCGCCGATGAAAAGGTTACCACAGTTGGAGGCAGCTATTTGAATGGCAAATTTTCCCCGAGAAATTTAATAACCAGCACGCTGGGAGATGAGCTGCGAATGGTCGACCCACGATCGAAAGTGGTGGGAGTTTCGTTAGATCCTGCTTCGGCTATAATTTCAAGCGGACACAATGCTAATGGTGTTTACTGGATGGATTTGGAAAGGGGAAAGTGGATCAGCAATAGCTTCTATATGGATATCCTGCCCCAGTGGGTCGATTCTCTGAATGCCAAAGGATTTGCCGACCTTTATTTGAATCGGGATTGGAACCTGTCAAATCCCCTTAACAGCTACTTCGAAGCCGATACCTCAACAATCAAACAACATCAGGCCAAGAAGAGAATTGCAGATAAGTTGAGGAGATTGGTAAGTGGTATCATTTTGGCCAAAAAGCCTACACGAGATTATTCTTTACTGCTCGAAACTCCCTACGGGAACAATTATGTGAAGGATTTTGCCATAGCTGCTATTGTTGGTGAGAATCTTGGTAAAGACGATCATACAGACCTTATTACCATTACTTTTACACCCACTAGGTTTATTGGTCAAAAATATGGGCCACACTCTATCGAGATGGAGGATACATATCTTAGACTCGATAGGGAAATGGCTCATTTTATTTCTTTCCTTAATACCGAGATCGGAAAGCATAATTACTTGCTTGTTCTCACTTCCGATCAGGGTGTTGCTGCAACTCCCGAGCATTTAGAAAAATCAAAGATTCCTGGAGGTTATTTTGACCCAAGGCAAGCAACTACTCTACTAGGAAGTTATCTGAATATCTCTTACGGAACAGGTAATTGGGTTTTAGGTTACCACGAAAAGCAGCTTTTCCTTAACCGACGCCTGATTGAGGATTCCAACTTAAATCTTAGCGATGTGCAGGAAAGGGTAGCAAATTTTATGTTGCAGTTCACAGGGGTTGCAAATGCTATTACAGCACATAACCTTCAATCGAGCAATTTCACCAGTGGAATATTCGAGAAGTTTCAGAATAGCTTTAATCAACGCCGCTCAGGCGATGTTATTATCAACCTTGAACCGGGGTGGGTTGAGCGCAATGGCAATGTAACTTCTGCCAATTCGCCTTACAGCTACGATGCCCATGTACCCCTGATTTGGTACGGATGGCGAATGAAACGTCGACAGATATTAAATCCCGTTGATATGGCTGATATCGCTCCAACCCTCTCAACGCTCATTGGAATTAGCTGGCCAAATGGTGCCACAGGAAAGCCAATCAAGGAGATCATTGAATAGTTATAATGCTATAAGTGTCTTTACAAAAATCAATTCATTTTTTCAAAAAAAAAGTTCCCAAAAACATGTAACGAATTGCCTTTTTTGTGCTCTGTATGTATATAGAGAGCCTTGAATCCCTCATTATAAATTAATCTGGCTCTTTTCTGAACAACAGTTGATTTTTTATACTACCCTCGGAGAGGGTATATAGCGATAAATTCTTGGTGTATTTTGCATAGCGCTTCGTAGACCTGCCCTGCCTACATGCCGCAGGCTGGTGCGCAATATTTTTTTCTCATTTTTTTACTTTATTGCACTCCGCTGAGGTGCTTTTTTGCCAACAAAAACATGTTCTATTGCTATATCACCCCTATGGAGTGAAAAATTTCATGATAATTTGGACTTACAGCATTTACAATCAATTTGATGTAAATCTTCACATCTAAATCATCCATTACTTAGAAAAGAGTTACCCTCGTTATCGAACAATTTTATCGTGTGGTTACTCAGCTGGAGGCTAGATTGCAACGCTTAGCGAGTAAACGCCAAACGAGAAACATGTAAAGCGGTGAAATAAATAATTGGTTAAAACAGGTGTTTGAAACGTAAAAATTTTCAAAAATATTTCACCTCATACCATACAGTATATCAGATTAATGGAAGATGACCCCTGGAAAAAGTAAAAAAATGTTTGTCACGAATTGCAAAAACAGTTGATATATATATAGAGGGGGATGTGTTTTGCCCAACCCTAAAAAACGTATGCTAACCCCAAACCGAAAGGAGGTGCGCCATGACCTGAAAACCAACACCAATTGCCCCACCCGTCAGGGTTTGACTAGGCGAGGGCAGAAGCAGGGCAAGTCAAACTCTGACTAAAAACGGGCGAAAACCCCGTAAAAACAAGTAATATGTAAAATTTCGAATACTGAATGTAAAAGTATGGTGGGCAATGGTCTTTGCCATATATGGAAAGGTAATGGCTACCCGTTTTTTCTTCCCTTTTACATTTTACATTCAGCGTTTTACATTTTACATTCAAAAGTTCTACCTTTGGGTTTCACACCCATTAACCATTTAAACCAAACACCAATGAAACACAAAACCCATTTGCTACTTAGAACAACCCTAACCACAACAATTCTACTGCTCTTTACTCAATTCTGCTTTGCGCAACCTGTCCCGCTTATGCGGGAGGATTTTTGGGTTGAAATTAGCAGACCTGTTGAGGCACATGTACATTCATTAGTAATTGATGCTGATTTAAATCTTATTGCCGGCATGGGTACTGATAATGGAGTTCATCTATCCAATAATAATGGTGAAACATGGCAACCCATAGGATTAGAGAATTTAAGCATATATAGCCTGCACATCCACCAAAACGGGTATTTATTTGCCGGAACGGGTGGCTTTAATGCGTTATATCGTTTGGAAACTATTGAAGATGGATGGATTCCGCTTATTTCTTCTTTAGGTGGCAATGTAATTTCGATAATGCATACAACATTAGGAGATTTACATTTTGGTTGCTGGGGCGGAATTTACAAATCAACCGACAACGGCGATACCTGGACACAAACCCTAGCGATGAGCAATGCCAAAGAGGTGGCAAGCATAATAGAAACCGCCGATGGAACTTTGTTTGCGGGCATTACGGCCTGGTCCGTGCCCGGTGGTGGCGTTTATCGCTCAGCTGATAGCGGCGATACGTGGGAGCAAATTGGATTACCGAACAAGTATGTTCGTTCTCTGGCAGTTAACTCACAGGGTGATATCTTTGCAGGAAGTGTTGGGGACCATTACCTATACTACGGCGGATTGTACAAATCTACGGATAATGGCGAAACCTGGGTTGAGCTCAGGAATGATGTGCTGGTAACCTCCATTGTCATCACCCCCGACGACCATATCTACTTTGGGTCCAATGAGTATGGCGATCAGGCTGGGGTGTTTTTCTCAAATGACCATGGCGAAACCTGGGAGCGCATTATTTCCGGGCTAATAGGCCCTAGCAACCAAAAAATTGAAGGCCTGAGCCTTGCCCCCGATGGGTACCTTTACGCCTACGGCAACCACCTGCACCGAAGTGCTGAGCCGGTTTACCCTGGTAATACCATACAGCAACCCGATGATTTCCATACAACCATTTATCCCAACCCTTTTGAAGATTACCTACACATTGCGTTTGAGCAACCATTAGTTTCTGGTCGTTTCTTTTCCCTAAAGGTGTTTGACTTAGCGGGCATACTCTTTTTTATGCAGAGTTGCCCAATCAACCCAATCAATCTATCATTCCTAAAGCCGGGGTTATACTCTATAGCAATCGAGGCAAACGGGCAGCGATATACAAAACCAATACTAAAGGTTTCAAGATAAATCAAACAAAATATTACACCTATAAATTATTTTTATTCCATTAAACCTAACCCCCAATGAAAACAGCCCTAACCACCACAATTCTAATACTCTTTACACATTTTTGCTTTGCGCAAAATTTTTGGATAGAACTCGAAAGGCCTACCGGAGGAATGGTTTTCTCTCTGGCAGTGAATAGTATCACTGAAGTATATGCCGGCATGGGGAACGGGGTTTATCTATCTAATGATGATAGCAAATCTTGGATTCTCACGGGTTTAGAAGGCATAACCTCTTATAGCCTGCACATCCACCAAAACGGGAATATATTTGCCGGAACGGGTGGATCTCATAATATTTATCGATTAAAAAACCTTGATGAAGGTTGGGAGCCTATTTTTTCAGGTAGTGCAAATATAATATCCATAACAAGTAATTCGCTGGGAGATATCTTTGCTGGTTCTGGACATGACAATGGCCTTTTACGTTCAAATAATAATGGTGATGACTGGGAACAATTGCTCACCTTAAGCAGCAGCGAACAAACGAATGCTATAATATCCCTTAGTACCAACATGGTTTTTATCGGAACCACCGATTTTATGGGTGGAGGTGGCGTTTACCGCTCAGCGGATAATGGCGATACGTGGGAGCAAATTGGATTACCGAACAAGTATATTCGTTCTCTGGCTGTGAACTCACAGGGTGATATCTTTGCAGGAAGTGTTGGGGACCATTACCTGTACTACGGCGGATTATACAAATCTACGGATAATGGCGAAACCTGGGTTGAGCTCAGGAATGATGTGCTGGTAACCTCCATTGTCATCACCCCCGACGACCATATCTACTTTGGGTCCAATGAGTATGGCGATCAGGCTGGGGTGTTTTTCTCAAATGACCATGGCGAAACCTGGGAGCGCATTATTTCCGGGCTAATAGGCCCTAGCAACCAAAAAATTGAAGGCCTGAGCCTTGCCCCCGATGGGTACCTTTACGCCTACGGCAACCACCTGCACCGAAGTGCTGAGCCGGTTTACCCTGGTAATACCATACAGCAACCCGATGATTTCCATACAACCATTTATCCCAACCCTTTTGAAGATTACCTACACATTGCGTTTGAGCAACCATTAGTTTCTGGTCGTTTCTTTTCCCTAAAGGTGTTTGACTTAGCGGGCATACTCGTTTTTATACAGAGTTGCCCAATCAACCCAATCAATCTATCATTCCTAAAGCCGGGGTTATACTATATAAGCATTGAGTTAAACGGACAGCGTATAACCCATAAAATTGTAAAACAGTAGCATAAAACCAGAAGCCTGTTACAGGCTTAAAGCACACCTAATCATTAACCAAATCTAAAATTATCATGAAGAGAATTTTAATAATCGTAACATTATGGCTGCTGTCAAGCGTAGCCATGCAGGTAAGCGCGCAGCTTATCAATGTGAATCCCGACCCCAATGGTGAGCCATGGTGGGTTGGTGGATATGAGTTAACCCCTGAAGAGCAGGCAAGGCTGGATGCACTACCTGCTCTCGTCCCTACTAGCAAATCGTTAAGTACTCCTCTGCCTTACAAGGTTGACAATTCAGACTCCATTTTTTTCAGACCCATTTTTATCCAACGTGGAGGTAGTTGTGCCCAGGCCTCAGGCGTGGGTTATATTTTTACATTTATGGTAAATCGAATGAGAGGTTTGCCAGCGGATGATGATCATCCAGAAAATCAATACCCCACCCATTTTACCTATAACTATCTTAACAGGGGAAGCGAGCTCAACGGTTCTTTACATATGACAGGCTGGGATATAATATGCGATAAGGGAGTTCCAAATGTAATCGAATGGGGTGGTATGTTTGGCGAGCCAACAAAGTGGATGACAGGCTACAATAAATATCACTCGGCATTGGAAAACCGTGTTATAATTGATGCTTACACCATTAATTGTAAAGGGCCTGAGGGTGTGGAAACCCTTAAGCATTACATCCATAATCTTGCCGAGGGCGATACGGTAAAAGGGGGAGGTATTGTAGGATTCAGTGTGTCATGGGGTAACGTAGATTTTCGGAAAATTCCATTAACATCACCTGAAGAAGCGGATAAGTGGATTGTAAAAAGTTGGGGTGGAGAAAGTGGCCATGCCATGACCATTGTGGGCTACAACGATAGCATAAAGTACGATTTCTACGGCGACTGGGAGTATGGCGCGGTGAAGGTGGCAAATTCTTGGGGTATTAATTGGTCAAATGGTGATTCCGGTTTCGTCTATATGCCCTACCGGTTGCTGGGCCAGATTAATGCTATCAAAATAAAAGAAGCTTATGCGCCCAAGGTTACGGTTAAGGCCAAGATAAGCCATCCCTCGCGCAACAAGGTTAATATAAGGGCAGGAATAGCCGAAGATGCAAGTTATAATACACCAACCATTACACAGAACTATAGTGCCTATAGCCTCAAACGAGGTGGCGATTTACCCATGCAAGGTTTTAATGATGAACCCATAGAAATTGTATTGGATGTTAGCGATTTGCTGATAGGTATAATCCCTGCGAAAAGATTTTTCTGGAAATAATTGAGGATTCAGGTATAGCATACAACGGGGCAATCATGGATTTTTCAATTGTACACCACAATACCCCCGATGGCATTCCCATAGAAACTAATTACTCAGAACAAGCGTTACCTGTAGAAATTGCCAGTAACACCACAACTATTCTTGGGTTAGATTATAATTATCCTAATGAAGCCGTTCAGGATAACATAACTTTATCGGGTTATGTACATCTGCGCTCTCCCATTACAGTACCCGAAGGTGTAACCGTAAATATAGCTGATAACAGCATCATCCACTTTTCAGAAACGGGGCATCTGCTGGTAGATAATGATGCCATATTAAATTTTGGTGATAATGTAACCATTACCCGCCAGCAGGGTGGTAGCCATATAAGCATATCGGGGCAGGTGAACGTGAACGGAAGGTGCACTTCCAGCGTTGACCTCATGGCAGAGTATGGTGGTAACCTCGTGCTTAACTCGAATAGCCTCAGGCTGCAGGGTAATGCCGGCATAGTGGTTGATGCAGGTTCTACGCTCACCATCAATAGCTGTAAAGAGGTAGAGCTGCCATCGGGCAGTCAAATCGTTGTAAATGCAGGTGGAATCCTTAAGATTTCCCCCATTGCCATCCTCAACGCCCACGAAGGGCAGGGGGCATTCAGCGTCCACTCAAACGCAATTATTCCCCAGGGTTACGTGCATCCCAACGATGTTGTCCCCCCTGTTTATGTTGTCAAATGCGACACCCAAATTTGGGAATCGGCAGAGTATTCCATGGTACGATATCTAGAGGTTGAAAGCGGTGCAAAGCTGGTTCTAAATTCTCCCTCGTTACAGTTTAAAGCAAATGTAGGTATTATTGTTAAGGAAGGTGCAGAACTTCAGGTGAATGGTGGAATGCTAAATGTCAATACAGCATGTCCAGATAACAGAAAAAATTGGAAAGGTATAACCGTTGAAGGAACCACCCGCGCTCCTCAGCTACCCGAATACCAAGGTTTTTTATTCCTAAATGGTACAACGATAGAGGATGCAAGTACAGGTGTAAAGGTTGAGGGAGGTGGAGTATTGGTTGCCAGCAATACGAATTTCAAGTACAATAGGGCATCCATCGTTTTTGAACCCTACCGCGATGGGCCAAATCCAAACCTTTCAGGAGTTTTTGGTTCAACTTTCGCAGGGCAAGCACAATCATCTTTTCAGCCTGGATCGAGTTTTAACCTTATTGAACTTACTGATGTATCAATGGTTTTATTTAGGGATAACTCTTTCATTAACACAGTGCCAGCACAAGAAATAGTTGAAAGGGGGTATGGTCTGTACGCATACAACAGCGATGTGGTAATCGAAGGTACGAACACATTCATCAACCTCTTCACGGCGGTTCATGCCGTGAGCACGGGCGGAGTTAACTCATTCGCTGTTGAGGATGCTGTAATCAAGGGCTGCTTCAACGGCATCCGGGTGAGTGGCTACCCCGCACCCAAGATGGCGGGCTGCAGCATCCAACTGCCAAACGAGATTTATCAGGACAAGGTACCCACGGGCATCTCGGTGGACGTGCTGGAGAGCTTTAGCATCGAAAGGAATAGCTTGATGGGTAGTGGATTGGGCTATGGAATTCACCTCAGCAGCCCCTCGAAGAGTGGTGGGCTGGTGTTCGCAAACCATCTGGAGGACATGCAGGTGGGAATATTGGCTTTCGGTTATAAGAACTTCGGCAGAGTACAGCTACAATGCAACCAATTCTCAGGGAATGGGCTAGCTGACGTCTACGTTTTGGATGGGGGCATCGATGAGGTGCAGGGAAGCCGAGAGGTATCGGCCTCCAACCGATTCCTGGGAAAACCCAATTTCAACATATATACCAGCAGAATGCCTATCACCTACTACGCCTATCCGGGTGACTACACACCCGAAAGTCTTGGAGGTCCAGTATCCGTGCAACAGGCTCTATCGCTGGCTGACTGTATGGATGGCATCGGCATTCCCAAGCCCCTTCTGGACGACATCGCCCAGCAGGACGACTCGCTGGCACAGGCTAAACAGCTGCTGATCGCCCTGCAGGACCTGGGCGAAACCGATGCGCTGGTGGAGACCGTGGAGGGTGAGGAGAACCCCCTGGCCCTGCGCAACGCCCTGCTACGCCGCTCACCGCTGCTCTCCGACACGGTGATGGTGACCGCCTCGGCCGATGCGGTACCCCTGCCCAACCTCATGCTGGCGCAGGTGCTCATGGGCAACCCCCAGGCCGCCAAGTCGGCCGCCGTGCTGCAGGCACTCGACGAGCGGGAGAACACCCTACCGGACTACCTGATGGAGGCCATCCACGAGGCGGGATCGGGCTTCTCGCCCATCGACGGGGCCAAGGCCGAGGTGGCCCGCCACCACGCCACCCGCGACATCCTGACGGGCAGGCTGCTGGCCCGTTTCACGGCTGACCCCGACTCTTCGGGGCTAGGAAAACGCTACGACAGCATCCAGATGCTGCCGGACTACCACCCCGACAGGATCTACCGCTACCTCTCGGCCTTCACCCACGTGGAGCAGGGCAACCTTCCTGAGGCCCTCGTCGCCCTGCAGGGCATGGCGGATGAGCCAGGCCTTACCCCCGAACAGCTGCAGGAGACCGAGGGTGTAACCCAGCTGGTGATCGTTCTGGCGGGGCTGGAACAGGCGGGGATACCCCTGGGGCTCATGGACAGCCTCACCCATACCACCCTTGAGGGGCTGGCCACGCAGGGGGTAGGCATCGCAGCCCTGCTGGCGGGCAATGCGCTGGTGATTGCCGACACGGTACCCTTCCTGGCCCAGGAGCTGGCCGTAGGCGAGGCCTACAGCGGCACCCATCAGGGGGAATGGACCATCCTCCTGGAGCTGGAGCCCTTCCCCGTGACCGACTACGTGATGGCCACGTACGACCTGGGCAAGGAGCCCAAACGGAACCCCCTTATCCGGGTGGTCAACGGCAGGGGTGATGTGATGTACAGCGAGGCGCTCACCCGTTCCCGCTTCGAGGTGCTGGTGGAGGTGGTGGGTTGGAGGCCCGGAGCCTACACCGTGCAGCTGGCCGATGGGGAGCAGGTGCTGACGCAACGCAGCTTCCTGATCCTGGGTCACGACGAGGGCTCGGGGAATGAAGAACCTGAAACCCATGAGCTGCTAAGTGAGATTGGCGTTACCCTTCACCCCAACCCCACCAATGGGCAGTTCACCATCGAGGTCAGGGGTTGCGGGGGCGATTGCCGCTTCGGCTACGAGGTGCTAAACCCCTCAGGGGTAACAATGCTCTCAGGCAGTGGCACTGGGAGCAAGGTGCTCTCGCTGGGCCATCTGTCCAAAGGCACATACATGGTAGCCGTTACCCTCGGTGGGCAAAGGCTGGTTCAGCCTGTGGTGCTAAGGTAATACACCATAATCCTAGAGGGATTCATAAGGTCTCAGGACTAAACTTCATTAGAAACAGAGGGGATTTCCCCTCTGTTTTTTTAAAAAATAGTTAATCGGTATCATGCACTCAAGATAATTCCCTATTTTTACGTTAAATCAATTGCTTTAAAGCATTCCGATGCAGAATCCTGTTAAAAATACATTTGCCAACAGCCTCGATTTTACTGAGACGGCTTTTGATAAGCTGATGCAGAAACGCATTTATCGTGTGTTGCTGATTTGTAGTCATTACGATGCTTTTATGCTGGAAGAGGATGGTCGTATTGATGAGCAGATTTTTAATGAGTACGTTTCTCTCAGTTTACGGTATCCACCAAGTTTTATTCAGGTTCACTCAGCACGTGAAGCACTTGAGGTAATAAAAGAGGAAAAGATTGACCTGATCATATCAATGCTAAATATTGGTGATGTGGATACCTTTGAGTTGGCTAAACTCATAAAAAAAAGGTTGCCACAAATACCCCTAGTTGTACTTACGCATTTCTCAAAAGAAGTTTCTATAAGGCTTGAGAAAGAGGATCTATCGGGGATCGATTATATTTTCAGCTGGTTAGGAAATGCCGATTTACTGCTTGCCATCATTAAGCTTATTGAGGATAAGATGAATGCCGATAACGATATCCTTAATGTGGGTGTTCAGTCAATTATTCTAATTGAAGATTCAGTCAGATACTACTCAGCATTGCTTCCCAGCTTGTATAAAATTGTGATGAAACAAGCTCGTAGCTTCATGCAGGAAGCCTTAAACGAGCACAGGAGAGTTCTTCGTATGAGAGGTCGACCTAAAATACTTCTGGCAAAAACTTACGATGAGGCCCTAGCTCTTTACAATAGATACAAACCCAATATTTTGGGAGTTATTTCCGATGTAAGCTTTAAGGTTGACCAAAAAAGAGACCACAAAACAAAGGCTGGGATCAAACTTTGTAAGTTGATAAGGGAAGAGGACCCAAACATACCATTTCTCCTTCAAAGTTCAGATAAAAGGAATCAGGTTTATGCTGATGAATTAGGGGTGGGATTTGTGAATAAGTATTCCAAAACCTATAGCTTGGAATTTCCCCAGTACATAATCTCAAATTTTGGTTTCGACGACTTTGTATTTATCGATCCTTCTAATGGAAAGGAGGTCTGTAGAGCAAAGGACTTACCAGCTCTTCAACAGCTTTTGAATACTGTCCCCGATGAATCGTTGAAGTTCCACTCTAGTCGTGATCATCTTTCGAAATGGCTTAATGCCAGAGCATTATTTTCCATTGCACAGCTTTTTAAACCAATATCGCTTGATGACTTTAAGAACCTCAACGAGGCTCGAGAGTTCTTGTATCAAGCCATATCAGCCTATAGGATGAGCAAAAGCAAAGGAGTAATAGTTACATATGATAGAAATCGCTTCGACGAGTACAAATTCTTCTCTCGCATTGGTGATGGATCAATTGGAGGTAAAGCTCGCGGGTTAGCTTTCATCAATTCGCTAATAAAAGATAACAATATCCTTAATCGATTCCCGGATATTATGATTACCATACCCCGCACAGTGGTAATTAGCACCGAGTATTTCGATGAGTTTATCGAAACAAACAATCTTTATAAGATAGGGGTTTCTGACCTTGATGATAATCAAATCCTTAACCATTTTATTAGGGCTGAGCTACCTGGTAGGTTGCTACATGATATTGAGGGTATTATCTCTGTAATGAGATCGCCCATTGCCGTTAGGTCGTCAAGCAAATTAGAAGACTCCCATTATCAACCTTTTGCGGGTATATATTCGACATATATGGTGCCATATGTTGACGATGCAGGCAAAGTGCTAAATATGATTTCTATTGCCATTAAAAGCGTTTATGCGTCGGTTTTCTTTAAGGCCAGCAAGGCATACATGACAGCCACAAGCAATGTAATAGACGAAGAGAAGATGGGCATTCTACTACAGGAAGTTTGTGGTAACCAGCACGGAAATATTTTTCATCCAACCTTTTCGGGGGTAGCTCGATCCATTAATTTCTATCCCATTGGATCTGAGAAGGCAGAAGATGGTATTGCTGCCATTGGGTATGGACTTGGTAAACTTATTGTGGATGGAGATGTTTCTCTTAGGTTTTCACCTAAGCATCCAAAGAAAATAATCCAGCTATCGCAGGTTGATACAGCGTTAAAAGAAACCCAAAAGCACTTTTACTCCCTCGATATGCGACCTGAAAGCTTTACCCCTTCAACCGACGATGGAATAAATATTTTAAAGATTGATATTGCCAATACCAACGATTTGTCAGATTTTTACCATGTGGCCTCAACCCATGATTTTGAAAACAATGCCATTGTTGATGGTTTGCAGGGCAAGGGAAGGAAGCTGGTTACTTTTTCAAATATTCTGAAGTATAAATCATTCCCATTAGCAGAGATTTTGAGCGAGCTGCTTAACATTGGTCAAAAGGAGATGGGGTGCCCTGTGGAGATTGAATTTGCAGCAAATCTTGAAACATCGAATGATCAACCGAAAATATTCAATTTGCTTCAAATCCGTCCAATTGTTGAGAGCGAGCAATCCGATGATTTTCCATGGACAAAAGTTCACCCTGAAGATACACTGGTCTATTCATCATCAGCACTTGGACATGGAAGGGTTGCAAACATTCGTGATTTAGTATACGTGAAGCCATCAAAATTCGACCCAGCTAATACCAATATTATTGCCGCTGAAATGGAGCTGGTAAACTCAAAATACATGGAGTTGAAGCGCAATTATGTATTGGTTGGGCCAGGTAGGTGGGGTAGTAGCGATCCATGGCTGGGTATTCCCATTAAATGGGCTCAGATATCGGAGGCAAGGGTTATTGTGGAGTCTGGACTCGAAAATTTCAGGGTGGAACCTAGTCAGGGCACTCACTTTTTCCAAAATCTAACTTCTTTCAGAGTTGGCTACCTTACCGTTAATCCTTACCTGAACGATGGTATTTTCGATGTCAATTTTTTGGTGGGAATCACATCATGGTTTGAAACCGAATACATCCGTTGTGTGCACTTCAACGATCCATTAATAATTCATATCGATGGTAAAAATAGTCGTGGAGTGGTGTTTAAACCCGGATTTGACATTAAATCCCAACAGCCTTTCGAAAACGATTGATTAGGGGTTAACTTCCTGTTTAATATCATGTTTTTATTACTGGTTTTTCTTTTGAAAATTGGTTTTTAAGTGGGAAATTTACACCGTTTTTCAAGGAACAATTTCTTTAAACACAATTTTTTTTATCATAAACACTTTAAAAATTTTCAATTATGGATGTAAAAAAGCTAATGGCCGAGCTTGAAATGAAGCACCCCGGTGAAAAGGAGTTCTTACAAGCTGTTCATGAGGTTCTTGAGTCAGTTGAAGAAATTTACAATAAGAACCCAAAGTTCGAATCGCACAAGATTATCGAGCGCATTGTTGAGCCCGACCGTGTTTTCATTTTCAAGGTGCCCTGGGCTGATGATGAGGGGAATATTCATGTTAACATTGCCTATCGGGTACAATTTAATGGAGCCATTGGACCTTACAAAGGTGGATTGCGTTTCCACCCAAGCGTAAACCTATCATCACTTAAATTCCTTGGCTTTGAGCAAACATTTAAAAACGCTTTAACCACTTTACCCATGGGTGGTGGTAAGGGAGGTTCCGATTTTAACCCCAAAGGTCGTAGCGATGCAGAAATAATGCGTTTTTGCCAAGCGTTTATGCTTGAACTTTGGAAGCATATTGGCCCCGAAACCGATGTGCCTGCTGGTGATATAGGTGTTGGTGCACGCGAAATAGGTTTCCTCTATGGAATGTACAAGAAACTTGCAGGTGAGCATACTGGAGTTCTTACCGGAAAAGGGCTTAACTGGGGTGGCTCGCTGATACGTCCCGAAGCAACTGGTTTTGGTGGAATATATTTCATCAGCCATCAGCTAAAAACTATGGGACAAGACCTTAAGGGTAAAACTGTATCCGTTTCTGGTTTTGGAAACGTGGCTTGGGGTGCTATTCTTAAAGCAACCGAGTTGGGCGCAAAGGTAGTTACCATTTCTGGCCCTGATGGGTATATCTATGACGAAGCGGGAATTAGCGGCGAGAAGATAGATTACATGTTAGATCTTCGCAACTCAAACCAGGATATCGTAGAGCCTTACGCAAAGAAATTCCCAGGAGCAAAGTTCTTTGCTGGTAAAAAACCATGGGAAGTAAAAGTTGACGTTGCTATTCCTTGTGCTATTCAGAATGAGCTTAACGGCGACGATGCTGCAATGCTTGTGAAGAATGGCGTTAAGTGCGTAAGCGAACTTTCAAACATGGGTTGTACACCTGAAGCAATTGAAACATTTATCAAGAATAAAATTCCTTTCGGACCAGGAAAAGCAGCAAATGCTGGTGGAGTAGCCACTTCAGGTTTGGAGATGACCCAAAACAGCATGAAGCTTAACTGGTCGCGCGAAGAGGTTGATGAGCGCTTAAAGCAGATTATGGAGAATATACACAGTGCATGTGTTCAGTATGGTAAGGAATCCGATGGGTATATTAACTACGTGAAGGGTGCTAACATTGCCGGTTTTATGAAAGTTGCCAACGCAATGTGTGATTTAGGATTAGTTATGTAATCTTTTTTTTGAAATAAATGGAAGGGGGCTAATTGCCCCCTTTTTTTAAATCAATTTTCTACCTTTGAAAAAAAAAAATCTATGGAGACATCATACATAACTTACCTTGGTGAGTTGAGAACTGAAGCCATTCATAAATTGTCTGGCAATAAGCTTATAACCGATGCACCCCCTGATAATCAGGGGAAAGGCGAATTTTTTTCGCCTACTGATTTGCTGGCCACAAGTTTGGGGTCATGCATGCTAACCATAATGGGAATTTCGGCGCGAACGCACGGTTTCAGTATCGATGGAACTAAGGTTGCCATTACAAAGGTTATGGGAACGAATCCCCGTAGGGTGGTTGAGGTTATCGTTGATCTTACTTTCCCCCATAACAGCTATTCGCCTAAGGAGCGCAAGCTTCTTGAATTGGCAGCCAAGGAATGCCCTGTGGCTAACAGCTTACATCCTGACCTTAAACAAACCATAAGGTTTAGCTTTACAGAATAGATGTCTATATGATAAAAAAAGCAAGCCCAATTTCAGGCTTGCTTTTTTTATGCATATTATTGATCTTTATAAGTACTCTTCAATAGGGGCACAAGAACAAACAAGATTTCTGTCGCCATAACCCGAATCGATTTTGCCAACTGAAGGCCAGAATTTGTTGCTGGCAATCCATGGAAGAGGGAACGCAGCTTTCTGGCGATCGTAGGCATGGTTCCATTCGTTACCCGAAACTTCCAGTGCAGTATGCGGAGCATTTTTAAGCACGTTGTCCTCCTTATCAGCCTTGCCATCCTTAATCTCTTCTAGCTCCATCTTTATGGTGATCATAGCCTCGGCAAACCGATCCAGCTCCTGAAGCGATTCGCTTTCAGTGGGTTCAACCATCAGAGTTTCGTGAACGGGGAATGATAGGGTAGGAGCGTGGTAGCCGTAGTCCATCAACCGACGGGCAATATCACCAGTTTCAATGCCGTATGCTTGTTTAAAGTGACGGCAATCGAGAATCATTTCGTGGGCAACACGTCCAGTTTCACCGGTATAAAGTACCTCATAATACCCTTTGAGTTTTGCAGCCAGATAGTTGGCATTGAGAATAGCCATTTCGGTAACCTTCTTGAGACCCTCAGCACCTAACATCAGGATGTAACCATACGTTATGGGTAGAATACTAGCGCTACCCCATGGTGCTGCAGCCAAAGCGGTAACGCCCTTTTCTCCTCCGGTTTTTACCACAGGATGCGAAGGAAGGAATGGCACTAGATGCTTAGCTACGCCAATAGGACCAACACCAGGACCGCCTCCCCCATGGGGAATGGCAAAGGTTTTATGGAGGTTTAGATGGCATACATCGGCACCAATAATACCTGGGCTTGTAAGGCCAACCTGAGCGTTCATGTTGGCACCATCCATGTAAACCTGACCTCCATTATCGTGGATGATCTTGTTCATCTCCTTGATTTGGCTTTCAAAAACACCGTGGGTTGAGGGGTAGGTAACCATGAATGCTGAAAGCTTATCGCGATGCTTCTCAGCTTTTTCTTTCAGATCCGGTAAAGAGATATTGCCCTTTTCGTCGCAAGCTACCACAACCACTTCCATGCCAGCCATGGCTGCGCTTGCAGGGTTGGTTCCATGTGCCGATGAAGGTATAAGGACCACATTGCGATGTCCTTCGCCACGGCTAATATGATATTGACGAATAACCATTAACCCGACATACTCCCCCGCAGCTCCTGAGTTAGGTTGTAACGATACCGCTTCGAAACCCGTAATCTCAGCCAAGTACTGTTCTAAATCGCAGATCAGATTCATATAACCTTCGGCTTGATCAGTAGGAACAAAGGGGTGAATGTTGCCCAACTCAATCCAGCTTAGTGGTAGCATAAGCGTAGCTGCATTGAGCTTCATGGTACAGCTGCCCAATGATATCATACTGTGATTTAAGGCAATGTCCTTACGCTCCAATTTTTTAATGTAACGCATCATCTCCGTTTCGGAGTGGAAAGCGTTAAATACCTTTTCAGTAAGAAAATCCGATTTGCGTTTAAGGTTTTCAGGAAGACGAACGTTATCACCAATACTTTCAATCTTTGGGATCGTTTTACCTGCAATCTCAGCAAAAATTGCCAGAATTGCATTGACGTCTTCAAGCGTGGTCAGCTCATCGGTACTTATGCCAATGGCACCATTCTTCTTGTAGTTTAGGTTGATCTGCTTGTCAACGGCCTTACGTTTAATCATATCAGCCTTAATCCCGGTTGGCAGTTCAATCTCAATGGTATCAAAGATATTCTTAACGTTTTGGGTAAAGCCCAATTTAACTAACTCATCGGCTAATGTGATGGCAGCATTATGTGCATTCGTAGCAATCCGTTTGATCCCTTCGGGTCCATGGTAAACGGCGTACATGCCAGCCATGGTTGCCAATAGTGCTTGTGCAGTACATATATTTGATGTAGCGCGTTCGCGCTTGATATGCTGTTCGCGGGTTTGGAGTGCCATACGAAGTGCTTTGTTGCCATATCTATCGATGGAAACGCCAATTATTCTTCCGGGTAGGCTGCGTTTATATTCATCCTTGGTGGCGAAATAAGCTGCATGTGGTCCACCAAATCCCATGGGAACGCCAAATCGCTGGGTTGAACCAACCACGATATCTGCACCCCACTCACCGGGAGGAGCTATTATGGCAAGAGCCAAAATATCAGCAATAACGGTTACAATGCACTCGGCTTCGTGAGCTTTAGCAGCGAAATTTTTGTAATCGCGAACATTACCCTTTGCAGAAGGATATTGAACAACTACACCAAACTCTTTTCCGGTAAATTCATACTCGGAGTAACAACCAGTAACGATTTTAATCCCCAATGGATTGGCTCGGGTTTCCATAACCTCAAGGTTTTGTGGAAAGATATCACCATCCACGAATAGCACATTGCGCTCATCTTTAACTGCTTGGCGCGAACGTAAACCATACATCATAATCATGGCTTCGGCAGCGGCGGTTGCTTCATCAAGTAATGAAGCATTGGCAATCTGCATTCCGGTTAAATCCATAACCATTGTTTGGAAATTAAGCAATGCTTCCAATCGTCCCTGGCTTATTTCAGCTTGGTAGGGGGTATATGATGTATACCAACCTGGATTTTCGAAGATGTTTCTTAGGATTACAGAAGGGGTGTGAGTGCTGTAATATCCCATCCCGATAAATGAGCGAAAGATCTTATTTTTTGAGGCTATCCCTTTTATTTTGCTAAGATATTGCTGTTCGGTAAGGGGTTTTGGAAGGTTTAACTCTTTACCCATACGAATTGATTTTGGAACCGCTTGATCGATAAGTTCTTCAAGGGTTTTAACCCCTACAACTTTTAACATTTCGTTTAGTTCACTATCGCGTGGACCATTGTGTCGATTTACAAAATTTTCGGTTATCATATTTTGGTTGTTAAGTTTATTGGATTTATTTCAGTTTTTTAAAAATTTTATTCTTGCTAATAAATATGATGTAAAAATAGAAAATTGATTACAAATTTTTCGGAAAATCATTTCCCATTTAACAGTATTTAAACAATAGAGATAAAATACAAAATATTAACAAAGGAAAGGATTATTTTGTTTTTCCCATCCAATGGTAGAGCTATCACCATGTCCGGAATAAACCACGACATCATCCCCTAGTGGAATAATTCTGGTTGATATACTGTTGATGAGTTCATCGTAATTTCCTCCGGGTAGATCTGTTCGTCCTATGGATGCTTTGAATAGCGTGTCGCCAGCAAGGATGAAATTGCCTGCTTTGCTGAAGAGGCATATTCCTCCGGGAGAATGCCCGGGCGTGTGAATTACATCAAGCACCGAATTGCCAAATTTCACTTTATCACCCTGGTTGACCATAATGTCTATTGATGGAACATCGTCAATGGACAACCCGTACATCAACGCATGTGTTACTGCCGATTGAATAAGCATTAGGTCCTCTGCGTTTCCAACGATTTTAACGTTGAAGTTTTCTTTTACAAATTGGTTTCCCAATACATGGTCTACATGTCCATGTGTATTAATGGCAAATATTGGCTTTAAATTGTTGGAATTGATAAAGCTGACCAACTCGGATTGTTCATTTGATGAGTAGCATCCGGCATCAACAATTACGCACTCTTTTGTTTCGTCGAAGACGATATAGGTATTTTCTTGAAAGGGGTTGAAAACAAACTGCTTGAGCTGTATCATGTTGGGTTGTTTTTAGTTTTTTCAAATAATACCATGCAAGATTAGCATAGCGTTAATTATTAGTCCCTTTTAGCAGTGGAACAAAAATAAATCGGCCATGGTTGGATGTTTTTGTTTCAGTAGATGATATTTTCTCCAAAAGTGTCATGTTTTGCCCTGTATTATCACCAAGGGGAATTACCAACCTACCCCCTACCTCTAGTTGATCAATTAATGCTTGAGGGATTACGGGAGCTGCGGCCGTTACTAGAATCCTTGAGAATGGGCCATAGGATGGCATTCCCTTATAGCCATCGCCATAAAAAAAATGTGGATTATAACCCATTTGCTCAAGTAGAGCTTTTGCTTTAATATAAAGTTCCTTCTGCCTTTCGATGGTGTAAACTTTTGCTCCCATTTCAAGGAGTATTGCTGTTTGGTAGCCTGAACCTGTACCTATCTCCAGCACCTTGTCCAGCGGTTTTACCTCAAGCAGTTGAGTTTGAAAAGCCACTGTGTAGGGCTGTGAAATGGTTTGTCCAGCACCAATTGGAAAGGCTGAATCCTTGTAGGAGAAGTTAATAAATCCACTTTCCATAAAAAGATGACGGGGAACTTTCCCCAGTGCATCAAGCACCCTCTCATCAGAAATGCCTTTTCGCCTAACCTCTTCTACCAGTTTTTTTCGTAACCCCTTATGTCTGAATGAGTCTTCCATTTATTTTTTTGAAGTTTAATCTGTGGTTCAATATACAAATATAGCTTGTATGTACAACTTAAAAAAGGTTGTTGCATTTATTGGGCATAGACAAAACAGGAATTATATTATCAACAAAAAATGGTTGATAAGTAATTGGAAAAGTAGTTTTTTATGGCAAATTAATCCAATATGTTTGTAGTGAAACTAAATAATTATCGTTATTTCGAACCCATATTTATTTTGAACAGAAATAGTAATGAGGATAGGAATTTTTCTTAACCGTAACGAACCTAGATTCCGCATTTCTGAGCTTATTTCCATTTTGGGTAACGAGTTAATAGGATACCATTCAAAAGTACCCGAAGAAAAATTTTCGAAATACAGATATACACCAAATCCACTAGAGCTTCTTGCAGGCTGCGACACTGCTTTGATATTTTCACTGGAAGGTTCGCTATATGAAATTCCAAGGGCAGCCATAAGAAGAGGGGTAAACCTTTTTCTTGTCGATTTGGCTTCATACCCATTAAGCTTAATGAACGAGTTGAACACTCTAGCTAATGAGATAAATGCAGTTGTGGAATTTGGTTTTTCAGGATATGATATTAATAGATACGTTACCAAAAATTCAACATTTAATAAACCCCTGTTTATTGACTGTAAAAGAAATCTGCCATTAGACGCAAGCTTTGAATTAATGCAGAGAATAATTATTTATGATTTGGCAACTATGATAAGGTTACAGGGGGGGATGGTGAAAAAGTTAAGGGTTGCCTCTTTCCCATCGTCAGACATCAATTATGACCTGCTTAATCTAAGGATTGAATATACTAATGGCTCATTATTCTGCTATACATTAAATCGATTGGCTCAGAATGAGGCATTTAGCCTAAGTATTTATGCAAATCATTCAAAGGAGATGATCGATATTTGCTTACCTGTAAATCCCCTTGATATGAACAAGGAATATGAGCATTCACCATATTCGCCCATCTCTTTTCTAAATTCATTGCAACAGGGTTGTCATCCAGTCTTTTCCCTCCCCCAAGCCATTGAGGTAAACACAATATTTCAAAATGTGATTCAAAAGTTGGCAAGTTATTTCTGATGGCAATACAATTTATGATAACATTTTCATGTTTTATAGTATTTATGAGACTTTGATATTCAAAAAATATCTATTTTCGAGCCAATAAATCTTAGCATAGTGAACAGAAAGTTACAGACTTTTAAATATATCGTATATGATCTTTTAGGTTCAGCCATTGCCTGGTTCATTTTCCATGTTTACAGAAAAAAAATAATTGAACCTCAGGTTTTCGGAGAGTATATTCAGTTTGAAGTAGGTCAAAGGGTTGTTCTGGGATTGATACTTCTTCCCATATTTTGGGTATTCCTTTTTTATATCAATGGTTTCTACAAGGACATATATAGAAGGTCGAGGCTTAAGCAGTTGGGGGCAAGTATACTGGTTAATTTCTTGGGTGTGCTTATCATATTCTTTTTGCTACTGCTCGATGACTACGTGGCAAACTATAGGAATTACTATCAGCTTTTTCTTGTACTTTTCTTATTGCAGTTTACCTTCACCTACTTTCCACGACTGCTTCTTACTTCATCAACCATACGAAAGATACGAGCGGGATTTATTGGGTTCTCAACTATTATTGTTGGCGACGACGAGCAGGCTCTGGAACTTTTTAATGATATCAAAAATCAACCTAAGTCTAGTGGAAATAAAATAATTGGATTTGTTAGTACCGGATTACGCACAAAGCTATCACTTGAGGGAATCATTCCCCATTTGGGTGATTATAAAAAGCTAAGAAGTATTATTGCTGAACATAACGTTGAAGAAGTACTGATTGCTATTGAGGCAAGGGATAATAAGTTGGTAACCAAAGTTGTAAATGACCTTATTGGGCTTGATCTAGTTGTTAAGGCCATTCCCAATCTTTACGATTATCTTACAGGGAGGGTTAAGATGACTGCCATTTTTGGCACCCCTCTTATGCAGATATCCTTCGACATAATGCCCACATGGCAGCAAAAGGTAAAGTTGCTAATTGATTTTAGCTTATCGTTTTTTGCGTTAATAATACTAAGCCCATTATTTATTATTATTGCCATAATTATTAAAATATCCTCAAAAGGCCCCATCTTTTACAGTCAGGAGAGGATAGGCCGATATGGTAAGCCTTTTATGATCTACAAGTTTCGCTCGATGTATGCCAATGCCGAGGTAAATGGTCCAGCTTTATCGAGCAAGGATGACAGCAGAATTACTCCTATCGGAAGGTTTCTTCGCAAAACCCGTCTCGATGAAGTTCCCAATTTCTATAATGTCATCAAGGGTGATATGTCGTTGGTAGGGCCTCGCCCCGAACGCATGTTTTACATCGATCAGATCGTAAAAAAAGCACCACATTACCTGCATCTACAAAAGGTGAAGCCTGGCATTACCTCGTGGGGGCAGGTAAAGTACGGCTATGCCGAAAATGTGGAGCAAATGATCCAACGCCTTAAGTTCGACCTGCTGTACATTGAAAACATGACCCTTTTTGTAGATCTTAAGATTATGATCTATACCCTTATTACCGTTTTTAGGGGTAGGGGTGTTTAGCTTTTCCCTTTTCTGAAAACAAATCTTTTTGTCGGGCTGAAATAAATTGCACCATAATCGTTGCTTAATGCAAGCACAAGGTGGGCCAAGAATGCAATCCAGATCGTTGAAGTTTCAAGGGTGAGCAGGCAAAGAACAATGCCAAATGGTATGGCCGAAAGAGCCTCCTTTAATCCCTTTGGGATATGTGTACAGGAATATATGGCTGTGTTGATGGCGATGGCTGGTATAACCCCTATTTTGGGATAGATCAGCATGAAGAGAATGCCCCTGAATAGGAGTTCATATGCAAAAAGGTATAAAGCCCAGTTCAGGGAGTTGATAAGCACTAGCTTAGTTGTCCAACGTACAATACGCATTTGTGGGTACATCTCCTGGGTGTCCTTTTTCCGTGCCGAAAACAGCGTGAGAGGAATGATTACACAGGCAAGAATGCCAGTATAAACAAGGGAATCTCCAAAATTCTCAAAGCTCAATCCGTACTCGGCAAGTGTATAGGGAAGTACAAGAAGACATACTATGGTTGGAAGAAGACCAAGGAAAACTACTCCGGCTATTTTCTGAAAAACAACCCTTATTATTTCAACTTTTTCTCCTGAATATCCCTTGGTGAAGTAGTTGGCAACTTTTTTTGACTCAGCCAAAAACCAGTAAATGATAAACCCGAGAGTTGTTAATCCTAATGATAAAACGATTTCAAGGTGTTCGTTTATTTCATTAAAGCTGTAGTTCATATCCTGATTATTTAATCGTTAAACTTTTCTGGTAATTTCTCTTTACCAGGCTCAAAAAAACTGAAGGAAAGAAAAATTTCATGAATCGAGTCCCCTTTCCATAGATTGAGTAGTTGCACGAAAACTTTCGTTTACGTAGTTGATTTAGAATTTTTCCAACCACCTTATCATGGCTATCGTATTTCATGGTCTTATCCATCTCCTTTTTTTCAATCAGGGAACCATCAGGAGCCATTATTCTTTTCTCGGGTTCGTTTTGCACGAAGCTGATGTAAACAATACCTACGTGTATCCCTTCTCCGGATAATTCGCTATACAACGATTCTGCAAGTCCTGTAAGCGACATTTTTGATGAGCTGTAGGCCGAAAAGCGTGGAAACCCTATCATTCCGGCAACACTTGATGCAAATATAACCGAGCCCTTGGAGGCTCCTAGGTAGGGTAACGCTTTTAGTAATGGGTAAACCGAACCTAGATAGTTGGTTTCCATAAGGTTTTTAAAAACCACAGGTTGCAGTTCATGAACTCTTCCGTTCATTGAAAGGCCTGCCATCAACAGGAGAAAGTCGATTCTCTGAAATTTTTGAATTGAAGCTTTTATGAGCTGTTCGCAATCATCGGGGTTGGTCACATCTCCTTTTACGGCCAATACGCTTAGCCCTTCGTTTAGCATTTCTTGTTCAACCCTGTCCAAACGATCCTTATTTCTTCCATTTATCACCACATGAGCACCCATACGTGCCAATGTTAGGGCAAGAGTTTTCCCTATTCCAAGGGTTGATCCGGTGATCAGTGCAACTTTATCCCTAAAAAAATCTTGATACATGCTTTTCAATAAAATTTTTTGCTAAACATATTTATTATCAACAAGCCATTGAAATGCCTCTTTAATGGCAAGTTCAATATCAGTTTGCGGTAAATTTAACTCTTTTATTGCCTTTTCTGATGAATAAAAATGCTTATCACATGATATAGATGCCATGGGATAGCTTACAGCAGGGGCTTTCCTGGTAATTATCCCCGATAGAGTTCCTATCAGCCCGTATGCTTTAACAAAGAAGGGGCGTAGTTTTGTTTTGGGAGGTTTGGAGTTGGTTATTTTAGCAATAATTCCAAATATTTCTTTGTAAGTAAGATTACGATTGCCTACAATATAGCATTCTCCAGTTCGTCCCATGGTGAGAGCATTAGCAATGGCTGTTGCCACATCTTTTACGTAAGCAAAATTTCTCCCACCTGTGGTATAACCTGGCAATTTCCTTTTGTGTACAGCTAAAATCATTGCCCCAGCCCCTGGCTTTGAATCGTTTGGTCCAAACATGAACGTAGGATTAACGATTACTGCTGGGAGGTTTTTGGTTTTGACTGCATCCAAAACCATTTGCTGAGCCTGGTATTTTGAATCGAGGTAGTCGAGCTTATACTTTGCAGCACAGTAGGGGGTACTTTCATTGCCAATGGTTCCGTTGGAACCGAAGCCAAAGGAATTGGCTGTGCCAACATGTACCAATCGTTTGATTTTCTGCTTAAGTGCAATATCGACAATGTTTTTGGTACCTTGGTAATTGATGGCGCAAATCATTTCCGATCGGGAAGGCCACATATCGGTGCATGCTGCTGTGTGGATAATGGCATCGCAACCCTTTGCAGCTGCTTCAATGGTATCAGGTTTAAGCAGATCCCCGAAAAAAATATTAATATTTGGAATATTGGCAATTCTTTTACCCCTGCTTTTCTCAACTAGCGTGTTGACGCTGTATCCACGATCTAATAGTTCATTGAGTAAATTTACTCCTAGAAACCCATCCGCTCCGGTTAGTAGTATTTTTAAAGGTGGTTCAGGTTGCATTGAAGAATTTTTTTTGTTCGATTTTAGCTATACCAGTAACGATTGGAACAGTCTTCTAAAAACAAATAAAGATATTAAAATATGTCATAATTCAAGTCAATTAATGGGAATAAGCTGATTCAACCAAACTTTTGAACTAAAGTAATGACATTCTGGTGATTATTTTAGGGATGGTAAATACACTTTAATTTCAATGAATTATCTGCTCTACATCTCAAGTAAAGCGATTGAATTGTGTTGAATAAATGGCTGAAAAGTGGGAATATGTAAACGCATGAGGCTACCTCAGAACTTCGCTGCGAAGTATACTTTTTTTAAATTTTTATAGAATCACACTGTGAACTTATGAGATAGCCTGAAAGATAATTTGAATTTATAATGAGTTACTTGTTTGCAACGTTGTATCTAACTAATCTTCTTTCGAAGGTATGTGGCGCTAGAGCGTAATAATATGTATGTAATATTTTACCCACATATGGAGCATAATACCTGTTTAAGGTTCTGTTAGGGATAAGTGGAGCAAAATTGTTATAAATAAAAAAGTTTAGATCTCCCTTATAGTTTAATACATTAAAATTTCCTGCCGGGACGCTTACCATATAACTTGGATCTTTCATTCGATATTTTATGGTAAAAATTGTATCGGTGCTTTCATCAAAACATTCGAATTCGAAGTTTAAAAGGTCAGTAAAGTTGTTTTCCGAAAACAGTATTTTCCCTTCATTATTAATAAGATACTTTGAGGAATCTCTAACTATTTCAATAATTTTCCAGCTAGAATTAAACATTATTCCTTCTTGGATATAATATTTATAATCTCCAATTATCGTATCCCTTTTAATTATTATGCTATCTACAAGCTTAGTTTTGTTTCATTACCCAAAGTATCTATTTTATAGTGCTCATAAACCCAGTAGTTCCCAATTTCTAAGGGTAAGTAAACAGATTTTTTTTGGAGGGGATTCTCATCGTTTTTCTGACACGAAGTCAGAATTGCAAGGGCAAAGCCAATAAAAAATAGTTTTCTCATTTCAGTGGTTTTAGGTTAAATAAATAGTTGGTTAAAACTAAAATGAGTAACAATTTTTACATAGGCAAACTATAATATTCTTTGGATTATTGATGAAACGAGCTGTGAAAATAATTATTATACAAAAATGATACTCTTTTAAAGCCATTATTATAAGAAGCAAAAAAAGGGGCTGTCAAAAAAAATCAATGTGAAACACTGTGAAAATTCAGTGAAACACTGTGTAATTTATAAAAACACTGCGTTACAGTGTTTAGTAGAGACAAAATAGAGTTACACTGAGTAATAACTATAATATGATTGTCCACTAAAATACCTAAAGCATTAAATATATTATTACGTCATTGCCTACCATATTGGAAGACAGGCGAGGAGTGTTTTTTACGACGAAGCAACTTAGCGCAGCGATCTCACCGAAGGTAATCTGTTATAAATCAGGATTAGAGATTGCTTCCCCCGACAAATAACGTCGGGATCGCAATGACGGTAGGGGGTATTGGTATTGAAACGGATAAACAAAAAATAATATTATGCCCTTTTGAGACAGTCTCTTTAGGTGGTAAAAGATGTTTTACAGGAAAATCGAAATAAAATCAGCAGCGGGTACCTGCTGTTTATTCTTTATTGTTCTTTTACCCTCGGAGAAGTTGGTTACAGTGCATTGCTTGAAAGCTGAGCAATCGCCATTCTTATCGGGCGAGTAACCCTTACAAACGCGCACAACGTCGGGTGATATTTCGTCGATGATAACAATTTTTCCATCGCCGTATTTCAGCCTACCCAGCTCAAACTTACCATCAATTACATGCAGGTTCTTCGATGCAAATTCTTGGGTAACGATATCAGCAATGCTCTTTACCAGCTCAACGCTGTAGTTGATTTCATCCCTGCTCATGGCACCCGTTTCCTCCAATGCTTCAAGGGTAATGAGCACATCAACATCCCCCTTTGTCCATGCTTCAACCACCTTGTGAAGATTTTTGCAGGGTTTCACAAAGGGATACCTCCTCCAAAAGCTTCCTGTTGCGTTATTTCTCCATGTGAATTCAAGGTTTAACAACGGTGCTGATCCAGGAAATTCTGAACTTTCCACCGGCATACTTAGCGGGATGGCGGGTTCCACAATCATCTCATTATCGTTGATAGTATCGATGTAATGTGAAGGAATGCCCTTATCTTTTAGTAGTTTAAAGAAATGGGTGGCAAAACGGCAGGCTATGGCACCTTTCCCAGGTATTTCGCCAACAACGGTATCGTATCCAGGATCGAAAACGGGTTTTCCGTTTTCCATGTAGCCTGTGGCGCCATCTTTAAAAACCAGCCGGTACTTACCAGCATACTTTCCATCGGTTATTTCGTAAACATCTTTCGACTTGCCGCTGTAGATAAGGTTATTTCCTTTCATAAGAAATTTTCTCCTTTAATAATTTAGTTAAAACTACGTTCAATTTGCACTTATCTTAATCCGCTTTTAAACCATTAGGATCTCCTTGAACTCCCTTAATGCTTGTAATATCAATGTTGTTGATAAAGTTTTCGGGTAATGATTTGGAGTCCGTAATGTTTGTTGTCACCATTAAATTGTCAAAAGAAAACCTGTTGAATGATTGATTTGTATCGAAAGCTAAAAGACCGATATAACCGCTATTAAATTGGGTTAAACCGTATGCATATCCCTGATAAACATTATTAAAATATATCGTAACCTCTGAACCCGTAAAAACAATTCTTATGTTATTTGTAACATTTAAGCCTGTTAATAAACTATTACTTGATATCCATCCATCGGTAATGAATGAAAAAGTACCATTGGTGTATTTGCCAAAATACCATTCTCCGTTTTTTGATATGCAAATCCTGTATGAATTTAAGCTATAATCACCGCTTTGTGATCTGAAATAAATACCATAAGCCCAACCTCCATCACAGTTAACGGCCTTCAAGTCAACAGATAGTTCAAAATCACCAAAAGAATACGGATAAAAGGTGTATGCATTAATATTTAAAAAAGTTCCTTCCATCAGGTATGCGTAATTGTAAACACCCCATCTCCCTGTTCCGTCATCCATGAAGAAATCGGCAATCCCATCATCGAAATTTTCTGATATACCTTCCACAAAGTTTGCGTCGATTTTCTTATCAGAATCCATTTTAACCGATACGGGGTTGTAAGACCCTGTTTCATCACCGCTCCATTCATTGAAAAAGTAACCCATATTGGGTATGGCTGTTATATTAACAGTTGTACCCTCTTCATAATTTCCACCAGCAGGAGATAAATCGATATTCCCTCCAATTGCAGGCACCGCGTTCACTTTTAAAGTGTACTCTTTTTTACATCCATGCGCAAATAAAATAAAACATGCTAATATTAAGCATGTTGTAATGCTTCGGGGTTTAATTATGTTTTTCATTTTGCAATTAATTTAAGTGAAACATTCTGGTTGGAAAATGTGCAAATAGTTATATTGCATTTCGATTTATTTTTATGCTTTCTTCAGTAGAAATTAATTTCTCAACACTATTGATGGAATCATACACCAAATTTATTCCATCTTGCAGCTTAGTAAAATCAATATTTTTGCGAATTTCTTATCAAATATACTTAAAATAAGAAACATAAGGCACAAAGTTTTTACTTATTATTTATGGATACTCCATAAATATATTTAGCCTTTATGGATGAAGCCAGATAGCCTTGGGTCTACATGAAAAAATAATGCTTTATCTTTTCAAGATTCAGCTAATTTCTATAAGATTAGTAAATAATGGTAAGTGTAAATTGATACCCAATCAGTTTAAATCCATATCAATAAATCGCGGAATAATGGTTTTAAGCATATCCTCAGTATCCTTCATAATTTTTGTGCGCCATTCAGCAGATGATGGATTGTACATCTCAACAAAATCATTGATGACTTTTAAAGAGTCTCGTTCCTTCTTGTAGCCGTAATGATTACCCTGATTCTCAAGGATCATAATATGAATTGATTTTAGCGATCCTTTTGTGGTTTGGCTGTTCATGGTGCCATATTCGAAGGTCATGGGCAGGAATGCTTTGTCCTTGTTTAAAATGTTCATGAAATCAACAAAATCACCGGTTACCGTATAAAAATCGTCCGAATCGCTCCAATCTATCTCATATCCTGCAAAAATGTCTTCCAGCTGTTTTTTGGCCACATCTCCAACTGTATTTGGAAATAGATGTAGTTTCCCCTTTTCGCCATACCCTGTGTGCAGATCAATGGCGAAGACACTCTTGTAGGGTTCGCAGATGGAGCTTATTATTGGTGTCAATGCAACGATCTGTGGCTCAAAATTACTACCACCAAAGTACAATCCCTCAGGGTATTGATATTGTCCTTGAAGAACTGCTTGACGAAGCACAGGCATAGATGCTCTGATTATTTTAAAAACGGCTCTTAAATTAAACATCTTGTTCTTGCAGCTCTTTGTATTAACCTTTCCCGCTGGGTTGATGAATGAATACATCTTAGCATACCCTTCGTTAACGCTTGAATATAGCGAAGTATCTGTGGATGAGTTGCGATTTAAATCCACATTGTTTTCACTAACCCTTCTCAAATACTTAAATCCGTATGGATTAACCGAATGTACAAATAGTAAACCGGTATTGTTCAGCAGATCTTCGTTGATAAACTTTTCCATAAACATTTGCTGTACTGCATTTCCCACAAAACCCTCCACACCATGAACCCCAGAGCTGATGATCAGGAGTTTGTCCATCTGTTTCTGGCAGGGAATATAGAGCAGATCTACCGTTAAGTCGTCGTCAACCTTACTCTCCACATTTATTGTAAATGTTTTGCTGTCAGAGTAGTTGCTACTAATGAGGTTGGCATTATTGCGGAATACTTGCCGTGCGCTTATGTAATCAAGCTTGAAGTACCCGGTATAATTTACCTGGGCTAATAGTTGAGCTGATAGGATTACCCAGAGGCCAAGGGTCAGAAGCAAATGTTTATGTTTCATCTTGATATGCTTTTAGGGTAAATCAAATTTACAAAAGATTTAGAACATCGGACATAAAAATTATTCATTATGATTATCCGCGACTATACCAAAACGTTCAACCGTCATTGCGAAACTCTCGTTCTTTGAGAGTTGAAGCAATCTTTATGTACTGAAAAACAATAGATTGCTTCGTCGTAAAAAACACTCCTCGCAATGACGTAAGATAATTTTTCTGTTTTAGGTATGTAAACCGACAATCATATTATTCATTTATTTATTCTTATAAATGCTTTTTATACCCATTTGGGCTTTCAATTTGATGCCTCAGGGTTAAGGCCACTTTATTTATAGGCAAAACCAATAATCTCAAAAACCCGATTTTCCTTGGGTAGCTTTAGTATGACCTTGTCGCCATTCTTTCTGTTTATTAAAACTTTGGCTAATGGCGATATGTGGGAGATTTTTCCTTTGGAAATATTGGCCTCATCAACACCAACAATTTGAAATGTTTGAATGGTGTTGGTTGCCTCTATTTTGAGAGTTATCGATGCTCCAAACCTAATTTCGTTCTGTGGTTGCTCGTTCAGATTAACAACTTTAGCTTCGGCAATCCTATTGTTTAGCAGCTGTAATTTGGCATTGATATGGTTCAGCGCTATTCGCTTTTCATTCTCATTGGTGATATTCAGATTGTCTTTTTCGTTGATAAGCATCTGCTTTTCGGTAAGCAGTTCATCCATTCCCGCGGGTGTAACATAATTTATTGCTCCTTCAGGTAAATATGCCCGGGGTGGAACCATGGGAATCTCCTCTTGATCGTCCTCTTTAACAAATCCTCTACTCATGGTAAATCGAATTTATTCTTTTGGCGGATTGCGGGCGATATCCCTGTCCGCCGTTACAAAATTGGTGCGGGGCATATGCTTTCAAGCTACCACTGGGCCCGCCATTGGTAATATTGCCTGTTAGGCTTTGTTTTTTACTTGTATTTATATCTAGTTGTATTTTTATCTCCAATCTTTTCAATCATTCCATTCTCAAAAGCAAAATTCAAATCCCGACTTGCTGTCGCTGAAGAAATTTCTCTAAAATTCTTTAAATATTCTTTTCTTGTAAAGTAGTCGTTTTTAATAATAGACTTGAATAAATTAATCCGGTCAATATTCGTTAAGCTGACATTCTGAATATTTAATAATTCTTCAAGAGATTCAAGGATAATTTCAAGCATATATTCAATAAATACGGTAGATTCTCCAGTATTGTCTGATTTCCCAAGAGATTCATAATATTGTTCTTGTCTTTCTTTTATTAAAGTCTCAATTGGTAGAAATTCAAAAACAGGATAGGATTCCTTTAAAATCATCGTTTGCCATAATCTCCCCATTCTACCATTTCCATCGATGAATGGATGAATAAATTCCATTTCATAGTGAAATACACAACTTTTAATTAAAACTAGGTCTTCGTCATTTTTTAAATAGTCGAACAAGTCATTCATTAATGGTTTTAGCATTTCGCTTGGTGGAGCAACGTGAGCAACCTCTGAGCCCTTAACAATTCCAACTGATTTACTTCTAAGTTTTCCAGCTGATTCAATAAGTCCGTTCATTAATATTCCATGAGCTTCACAGAACGAATCAACGTTGTATGGATTCAGTTTGTCCAAATGGTCATAAACGGCAATAGCATTTTTAACCTCTAAAATGTCTTTTTTAGGTCCAATTACCCTTCTATTTTCAATAATTGCCGTTATTTGCTCTATTGTCAAGGTATTACCTTCAATTTCAAGTGATGAGTGAATTGTTTTAATTCTGTTTTTCTTTCTTAATTCTGTTGGTGGTCTATTTAAATGTGCAGAATTTACCTCTCCAATTTTTTCCGAAATCGAAGCTACTAATTTTAAAATTTTTCCAGTTATTTTATATGGCGGTTTCATTTATTTAAGCCTTGATAGTATCATATGATAGTATCAAAAATAGTAAAAATATTTAAAAATTCAATTATGTGTCTGATTTCCATTTTTTTTAGCATGAACGGCTGGTTGGTTACACCCCTTGTTAGGGGCTGGCTGTTTTTATTTCTGTCAACTTTAATCATTAAATTTGCTGCAATATCTTTATGACCGTGCGTTTGGGTAGGCAAACTCTTTTGCAGGTTTTTGTTTTAGTTTTGGCTTGTGCGACCTGCAAATGTGCTTGACTAAGAAGCGTGGGCTATAAAATACTATTCATATGGTCTATATCTTGTTTATTGAAATCCCATTTGATTACTTGAATTCGTCTATTTGGTTTAAATTCTAAAACATCTTTCCGGTTGTATGTTTGTAATAACTTGGTTAACGTAGTTCCCATACCATGCGGACTTAAAAGGATTGCATAAATCGGAAGAGCAATACTTGAGTACCCGATTAATTGAGAAAGATTTATTAGCGATAGTGTTGTATTCTTGCATTCCACAAAAACTAAATCTACACTGTCCGTATACTCAATAAAACCTGTAATGTCCTGACGTATTTGAAATGTAGTAAATTCAGGAAAAAACTTTTGATAATTTAGTTTCATAATGAAATTGCTCAGGTCGCTATCGTGAGTGTCGAGAACCTGAATTTTATTTGCTTTCTTTCCAAACTTTTGCTTCAAGTCGTTATTCAACCACTTGATAATGTCTGGATACATTTCTATTTCATTTTTATACATATTCAATCTTTTTGTAAGTAGCAACCTAAACACTTACAAATTGCTTTGTATCCGTTAAAATGTTGCCCGTTTATTTCTGCTGGCAATTTCTCGTGAGTTTCGTGAGGATGGCTATCTTTTGATTTTTCTCTGCTTGCAATACCTGTACATAACGCTTGCTTTCGTGTGATATTTGATTTATTATATTCAACGAGTTCGGCAAGTGCTTCATTCTTATGAGAAATATAAAATCCAATTTTCTCAAAATCTTCTGCGTAGATTTTTATTTGATGTTCCTTTGCCCAACTCGTACCTGTACCACCTCTTATATTTGGATGACCATATCCAATGTATTGTATTGCAACATTTAATGATTGTGTAAGTTGACAAATCTGTGGTGGTAAAAACCAATTCTTGTTAGAAATTTCTATATATACGCGATGCCTTCCTGATTGGTCAACATTTGATTTACGAACAAAACCTGTTACATCAGCAATGCCACGTATAAATTCCTTTTTGTTTGCATCAGTTGTCTCAAATATTGGTTCAGGTATTAGAAAGTTGTGAAAACTAAATCTAGTTCCGTTAATCAAGAACTTGATAAATAGCCAAGCGATGTCCTCTTTTATCCAAGTAAGAACGAGTGAAATTTTATCACCCGTTATTTTTTGAACATTAATCCCCATTTGTTGTAAACGATAAACAACTGGGTCAAGCGAAGTTTGGATGTGTAATCTTTGGTTAAAAACCTTTGTAATTGCTTTAGATTCGAGAGTTTTATACTCAAAGTCAATTATAATTTTTCTTACATCGCTATTGTATTGAATCTCACCGTGCCCTGTAATAAGTCCTAGTAAGTAGGATATATCAGAAGTAAGAAAATTTGAAATCTTATTTTTTCCCATTATTAATTTTTTCCTAATTTATAACCGTTTTGAAAAAGTTGCCAAATAAATGAATTGTTATTAATTCTTTTATCATATTGTTCGTAACCGTGACGACTGTTGTTTTTTGCTAGTGCTTGCAAAGGTGCTGGAATATTATTGTCCGATACGAAATATATTCTCAATTCAATTCCCCACTTATCTTCAGGTGCAGCATTTGCAGACCAAACATAGTACGGAAGAGTAGATGAGTTAGATGGAACTGCTAAACCTGTATATGATGTGTATTTTGTATCAAAACTAACTTTGTCTTTATGTCTCATTTCAGCTTCAATCCAAACTGCATCTTTTCTTACATTTAGGTAAGCAAGGCACTGTTGAAATTCTTGTGGTGTCATTTGATTTCAGGTTTTCTAAAAATTAATAGATATTCGTGAACCTTATTCACTATGAACTTAAAAGGGTAACCTAATGGTCGCATATTGTTATATTCGGTTTGTCTATCCCAAATAATTATGTCCTCAAAGGAAAAGCCAACTTCCTGTGCTATTCGTGAAGTATCAATGTGTAATGGGAAAAATTTATCTTTCTTGCGCAAGTCCATAACATTTACAATGAAATAACCTTTTGGTTTCATTACATTATAAACTTCACCACATACCAACTTGAGAGAACTAACAAATTCATTATAATCTTCAATATTTCCTATATCTTCTTTATTGTTCGAATAGTTTGTGTTTTTTTTCATATCAGCAGTTCTCTGCCTGTTTAGTATATCCCAATACGGCGGAGATGTTACACATAAATCAATAGAATTTGAGTCTAGTTTTTCTGAGAGTTTTCTAGAGTCACTTACAAGATATTTATCTTCCAAACCATAAGCAGGAAAGTTATATGAGTTGGTTGCTCTTTTGATAAATTGTTTTTTATATTCTGAACTCAAGTCAAAACCAATGACATCTTTTTCCTTCTTTAATCCTGCAATTAATGTAGTACCCGAACCTGCGAAGCAATCTAATATTTTACCACCATTTGGTTTACAAAAAGTATCTATCAATTTTGAAACTAACTTTATTGTGAAGATTGCAGGATGATTTAATTTTTTTTCTTCCTCAGTTTTGCCTAAGTCTCGCCAAATACTAAATGAATTTTGCAACCACTCTTTGCCAGTTAAGTTATTTGTTTTATTTACTGTCTTTTTAGGTTGAACTAAAAATAAATGTTCAAATGTAAGTTGTGGGTCTTCAACTGTCTGATTAATACTTCTATATCTTTTGTGATTTTCAGTAAAAGTTTCTACAGTTCCGATTCTTCCTAATGTTTGTTCAATTGCGGTTTGAGGAATTACACCCTCGTTATTATAACTTAGTATGATGTATTGGGATTTAGAAGAATTCAAAATCAAATCTTCGAGTGCGTTTAATGCAGTTGTTTTTGAACAATATTTTGATTTCTGATGGTCGTAATTTCTCATTCCCGTTTCACCATAAATCTCCGGTTTGGATTTGAACCAACCTTCTGCAATGAGTTCAAGAATGAAATAGTTTGAAGCGTATTGTCTGCTATTATAGGGTGGGTCAAGATATAGGATGTCAGAATGAATTTCCTTTATTAACTCATTAGCATCACGTTTGTATGCTTTATTTTTATTTTTACTTGGTATTATATCAACTGGCTCAAGTATGAGTGGATTCAAAGCTCTTTTATCCCAAGTTTTCAAATATGCCCCATATGTACCTGATACATTACTTGTTAAATTAACCCCACGAAGCAAAGAAGTAATAAGATAATAATACTCTAATTCAGAAATTTTCTTTTCTTCTTTCCATTCTTCAATTAAATAGCGGAAAGTATCAATTCGTAAAGCATTTTCATCAGTAAAATATTGTCTACCACCATTAGGCGAATAGTTCTCAAACATAAATCCTTCTTTGCGAGTTTTAAGTTTGTTTAAATAATCAAACAAATTTTCATTCCCGTTTTTGAGTTTAAGATGTGACTTTAACTTTTTGAATTGTGGTACTTCATTTAGTTCTATGTAGGTTTTTGCAATAGCATATGAAAATTCTAAAGTATCATTTGAAATTACGGTATAACCGAGTTTTTTAAAATGTTTACCTACTGCGGAAGTACCTGCAAACAGGTCTACAAAATTTGAAGTTCCATTTACGGTAGTCTTTTTTACAATACTTTCTATAAATGGAAGTAGTTTGGTTTTTGCTCCGTAGTATCTCATTTTACTCTTTTCTGTTTAGTTAAATATTTGATTTCCTCTTCGGCTGCTATCAATATGTCTTTGGCGTATTTCTCGTCTGCCAGTTGATAAGCAACTTGTTTGCCAAGAAACTTTATAACAAGTTCTTTCTCGTCCACTTTAAAAGTCTTTGCAATAATTGGCAACATTTGTCTACTAACAGGTCGCTCTCCACGCTCCAATTTGCTAAGTGTGCTTTGGTCAATATCGAGCAAAGCTGCAAGTTTTCTCAATGGCATTTCTGCTTGCTCTCTTAATTGTCTAATATAATCACCTAAATTTTCTGTATGCATCTTGAAATTCATTTCTTGACAATTTTGTCAAAAATACTCAATTAACGAAGTTGTTAATCTAAGTTATCTGAAAAGTTTTCAACAAATTTTCACCGCCAAGAGGGTCGGCAAAACGAAGCCTCTTTTGGCAGCGATGCGGTTGCCCATGCCAAGGGGCAGCGAAAAGTGCCTGAGAGGGTGAGGTGTCATTTGCATTTTTTTATTTTAATTCATTGTCATATTCCTTTTCACAAGTGAAGCAAAATTAGGTGTTTTGTGAGTTTTTTAACCTGCTTGTTAGCAACTGGGCTTAAATTATTTGAAAAGTCTTAAATAGTTGTCAAATACATACACTCTACCTCGCTGACTTCCTGTTACTTCTTTTAGAATATCAAGTTTTTCTAAATCTACAATTAATTTATATGCTGAAGGCATTGATATTCCTGCTATTTCACTAACTTTTTCTGCATTTATCATTGGACGATTATACAAATAATCAACAATCTTTTTTGCATTCACTGCTCTACTACCTAATTTTTGAATACTTGATTCAACCGTCTTTTGTAATTGAAGAATATTGTCAAATGTTGTTATTCCATTTTTTGCAGTTTCAATTATTCCAACCAAAAAGAACTTAAACCATTGATAGATATTGTTTTTATCTCTAACCAACATTAAGTTTTCGTAATATAACTTCCTGTTTTTTTCAAAAAAGTCAGATAGATACAAGATTGGTTTTTTTAAAATCCCTTTGCTGACTAAATATAATGGAATAAGCAACCTGCCAACCCTACCGTTTCCATCAAGGAATGGGTGAATCGTCTCAAACTGATAATGAACAAGACCAATTTTCAGCAATTCAGGGATGAAAATTTCTTCATTATAGAGAAATTTTTCGATATCACTCATTAATTCAGGTACCGAAGTATGAACTGGGGGGATGAAAATAGCATCATTTATAGTTGCTCCACCTATCCAATTCTGACTATTTCTGAATTCTCCAGGTTGTTTTCGTTCCCCCCTGACTCCTTGCAGCAGTACTTTATGGGTTTCACGAATTAATCGTGAGGAAAATGGAAGTTTCTCAAGTTCGTTTATAGCCCATTCCATTGCTTTCGTATAATTCTGAACTTCCTCCCAGTCATCTCTTTTATCTAGAGGGATGTCTTCTTTTTCCAATAATGCCTCTTCCATATTAGTTTGAGTTCCTTCAATCCTGCTACTTTGAGTAGCTTCTTTAAGAACGTGCATACTTATAAAGAGGTCAACATTAGGAATATACTTTGAGTACATATCTAACCTGCCTAATTCTCTGTCTGCTTGACTTAGTAGTTGCAACACTTCCATGTTGTCAACGTGCAACTGCTTGTTGATTAATGTAGGTTGAAAACTCTTATAGTAACCTTGGCCTATGTACTGTCCTGATTTATATTGTTTCATTTCAGTTATTTTAAACAAAGGTAACCACTATTTAAGAAAATGCAAAATATCTTAAATAAGATGTTCTTTTATTTAACTTTTCTTACGAGGTAGAGTTCTGCGTGGTGCAATCGCCTTGTTGTTAACGGCTGGGGGTGTGTATTGCGCTGGAGATTGAAACGGTTTTTTATCCCACGTTACATAGTTTCCAAAGAGCGAGAATGTTTCATATCCCGCAGATTACCAGCGTTATATACACCCCTTGTTGGGGGTAGTTGTTTAGTTTACGTGTTCTTTTTGAATCAAACTATAAAATAATTTTAATGGTGTTTATATCATTGCACCAGATAGTACTTAAAGAATTGATTTTATACAAGCCAATGAATTTAATGATGCTTCAACTAACTTTTTTTAAAAATAATAAAATGAAAATATGTTGTAATTCATTAGTAATATAATATTTCATCTGTCAATTCAAATTTATTGTACTTTTTAAGTATTTTCTTTAATTAAATTGTCTTTAAGTATAATGTGCTTATATAATTTCTTTAAACTATTGAAGATATTCAAGTAAATAAATAATATTAACTTGAATATCTTTTGTGTTAATCTCATAGGGCTTTATTAAATTTAAACTAGCTAAAAAATTTAGGTTGATATTCAATTCTAGGCCTACCATTTTGCGCAGACTCCAAAAGTAAAAAAACCTTTAAAACCCAATCCCAACTCGGTAAAAAATCCAAATTTTTCTCCATACCTAAATCCGATAATCGACAGATGAAAATCTTTATAATAGTCTTTATTTACAATTTCCACCCCACTTTCATTCTCTGTTCTACATTGTAAACCATACGAAAACCCTGAATAAAGTGAAGTTTCTTCTGAATTAATATAGCGAAAATCAATATCAGCTGCAATATCAAAAACAGACCATTTATAATGTTTCGTAACTGTTGTTACATTTGGCCAAATATAGTTGAAAGTTTGATCGTAAGAACCTGAAAGATAGGCAGCTGATAAACCAAATCCCCAACGCTTGCCTGGTATGTATTTGTAAGATACATTAAATGTACCAATTTCTTTACTGTTTTCAATATCACCAAAAAATGATGAAACCAATAATGAATATACCCCAAAAATTGAATTTGAAGACAATATTCCATATGAAAATAGGAATTCGTTTTTTCTAAGGTCTGAGGAAATTTTTGTTGATTCTAAAATGCTGTCATTTTTTAAAAAAATAACGTTGTTATCAACTTTATAACCTTGCTTAGTTTGAATATATATATTTGATAATGATGGGTTTATTCCGAAAGAAGTATGAAAAGGTAGAATGAAAATCAATATAATGAAGTAGTTTTCAAATCTATTCATGACCTCAATATAAATTAGGAGTGTACTTGAAACAGTAAATTTAAAATCTTTAATAAAGATACGAATATATTAACTTAAAGTCAAGGGTTTCTTCGAAAATAGAAAAGGTTTTCATATCAATCATCCTATACTTTCAATTGCATTTCAAGTCCATTCCCTTAAATCTTGGAGTTAATTTATTTATAAGGTTCAGGGTGCAATGAATATATCTCATTCTTCGATAATTTGGTTTTCAGTCAGAAAACCTTAAAAATGTTAATCTATTATACTTTTTTTCTTCCATACAACAAATCTATAATTTTTGATTTGTTGCGTTGAGTTATTGAATTCAGGGCGGTCTTTTTACACTGACGGCTAACGGCTGGGGGTGTGCCCAGTGGGGGAGAGCGGAGCAGCGTTTTCGTCCCCCGACGAAAACGCCCGAGCGGGCGAAACCGCTCCGAAGTTCCAGTGTCAACCCACAACTTGTCCCGATTTTTTTATCGGGATAGGCTGCACCCCTTGTTACCGCCTGTGCATTAATCATCGACTGGTTAACAGTTCAAATAATGGTTGATTTATGTAATAATTTCCTGTGCCTAACTTTTCTTTTCTCAATAATCCATCTTCAGATAACTTATTTAAATAATTAGCAGCAGTAATTCTTGAAACGTTTAAATCCCTTACAATGAATTCAATCTTAGTGTAAGGATGTTTAAATAAGTTGTTTAAAAGGTCTTGGCTGTAAAACTTATAATTGTTTCTTAAGGTATGCTTGAATTGCATCATTAAATCCCGGATTTGGATAATTAATGAAATAGTTTCTTTTGAAGTAACTTCAACTCCATTAATCATAAATAACAACCATTCTTCCCAGTTATTCTTTTCTCTAACTTCTTGTAAAAGTCTATAGTAATCGGATTTGTTTTTAATTATGTAGTTACTTAAATATAGAATTGGAAGATTTTGTAGTCCTTGAATAATGAGATACAAAATGTTAATTATTCTTCCAGTTCTTCCGTTGCCATCATAAAATGGATGGATGCTTTCAAATTGATAGTGAATAATAGCCATTTTTACCAAAGGGTCATAATCACAAATTTCGTTCTCGTTGATAAACCTTTCAAGGTTTGTCATCAGTCTTTTTATCTCTTCAAAGTCTTGTGGGGGAGTATAAATTGTTTCGCCTGTTATGGAGTTTTTCAGTGCAGTTCCTGGTAGTTTTCGGAACCCTGCTTTATTCTTCTCAAGTTCTTCTTGGATTTCAAGGATTATTCTTGTAGTCAGAATTTCATTTTTCTTAATTAACTCAAATCCTTTTTTCAGAGCAGAGATATAATTCTGAACTTCCTTAGCATTTAACGAATTAAAATTCTCAAGATTTAATTCAGATTTATATAAGTCGTCGTGAGTAGTTATAATGTTTTCGATTGCAGAACTATCTTTGGCTTCTTGTAATCCAAGGGTGTTTAATAGAATTGTTTGATTAGGGATTGTTGAAGCAATGCCTTTTAACTCTGCCAAAGAAGCGTGTGCTGAAGGTAACGATTTTAAAACTCGCTTACTCTCAATATCAATATTTAATGGCAATTCAGCCAATATCCATTCTTCGCTTTTCATTATGTAAAGATTTTTTGTATTTCTTTACAAATATAGGTTCTTTTGTAAAGAAAATCAAATAATCTTAACGTATTATTTCTTCTTTGTATATTTTTTCTGATTTTATTATCAGATTCGATTTTTTCTCATCGCATTGGCGGTAACGGTTGCGTGTATGAAAAGTTGCCGATTGCGGGCGATTTCCTATCAAGTTACACAAAAGTTGGAGCGGGCTACAACCCTTAAATTTACTACTATCTCGGCTATTATTTCTATACATTGTTATGTGGCGTTTTTATTATTCTAATTGACCATAAAATCATAATAATCAGTATTCTTAATGGGTATAATAATATTCCAATAATAATTGCAACCCATTTTAAAAAACTAAATATTGTTTCATTGTTTAGTTCATTCCCCTTTAATCTCGATATTTCAACTTTATATTTATCAATTTCTTTTTGAAATTCAGTTTCTCTATTTTTATTTGAATCCGAATATTTTAAACCTTCTTCAACAACTTTTTGATATTCAGAAAACTCATATATACCTATGTCATCCGAAAAAGTGTTAAAAAAATGACGCTGGTAGACAGTATCAGAAATTAAATTTCTGAATTGATCTATATTTACATAATTAAAAACTATGATTGAGTCTTTTTCAGGATTTCGTGTTTTCACGATTTCTTTGCCAAGTTCTATACTTGGTACTTCAGAATACCTTTCAAATTTTGTCTTTAGTTTGTCCCCCAATTCTTTTTCAGTACGATACTTTATTTTAATGCCATCTACAATTACATAATTAACTTTAAAATATGAGTACCCTTCGGGATAAATATCCAAATGTGTTGCATTTGGATATTTCTTTATGAATTCTTTTTCTCGCCATTTTGGTATAGCATACTTACTGGTCTTAGATTCATAATTCTCAACCAATTCATCTTTTACAATGGCATGTAGCCAACTTAATTTATTGGAAGGTATAGCTTTAATACTATCAGTTAATACTAATATATTATCATTCAGTTTTTCTTGTTGGATTGAATAGTAATAGTTTCTAACGAGCATAAAAAGGAAGATTAATCCAATAAAGACAATGAAAGAGAATAATATTAAGAACTCTCTTGCAATTATTCTATTTGTTTTTGGTTTTTTCATGTTCTCTTTTTTAAATTTGACTAACGTCAAATTTTGTTGTTGATTATCTGGTATTTATAAATTTCCGTTTTGCTGTCAATTTTTACTCTTTTTTATCGCTTCTCGTTAGCTTGAGAACTTAATCGGTTCCCTGATGTGTTGAATGCCACATAACGGCTGGGGGTGTGACCAGTTTGGGGGCGCGGGGTTTGGGATTTATCCCCCGTTAAGAAGCTCCCTGTGTGCCGACCCGCTTACCTAACCCATTCAGCCCAAATTGGTTACACCCCTTGTTAGCGTTTCGTGCTTGGTATTTCTGTCAGTCGATATATCTTTTTCTTATCGTGCAATTTGTCTTTCTTCGTGCGTTGGGGCATTTTTAAAATTTCTTTTCTTCATTTGGTTGGCTTGCAGGCTCTTTGACAAAGTTTTGTTTGTAGCGTTGGCTTGTGGGGCTTTGGCAAAGTGCCTGCAATTCGGTTTGGGTTAAAAAGTCACTGTCTTGTCTGCCCATACAACAAGATTAACACAGTCAACCATGGTTGAAATAGGGCAGGCCTCAGTTTCATTTAATTGTCTTGATTTCAGGCAAGTTCCACATGCAAGTATTTCACCGCCAATATTTACAAATGCCTTTAATTGTTCGTCAACATTGTACTTTTCATTTGTTAACCCTTCGCATTCAACGGCTTCACCCATTAGAAATACTTTAACTTCATGTCCTTGTTTTTTTGCAGTAACAGCAAAACGAAAAGCATTCCACGACTTTTCTAGCTCTTTTGTCTCGATAATAATTCCGATTTTCATAGCCATACTATTTAAATTCTATTCCAGTTTTTAAGATTATTAGTCATATTCCAGCCGTCGGGTTTTTGGTTTTTTTCTCGCTCTGCATCAGCATGTAACTTTGCCTTCCTTAGCTCCTCTTCGGAAACAATACTCCCAATCCACCAATCAAATATAGGGTTTATTGCTCTGTTTAAAACCCTAAATACAGCAGAATTGTCTTTCAAAGCGTTTTTGTAGAACCTATTGCAGTCAATGCAGGTGTTACTGTTGAACTCATAGATGGATAAATCAATTTTTAGTGCCTTTACCCATAGTCGCATAATAAGTTTTAGTGGTTCTCTAAAAAGTCTGAATAAGAAAGATTTACTGTAAGCAATCTCAATCAGCCTTCGGGTGCATGTGTTGCATGAATATACTCGCTCCATAGTTAACTCCAACGCCAAATTATTATCATTATCAAAAAGATGCTACCATAAAGTATTGGAATAAGGTAAGTTGTTTTGACTGGTTTCTCAAATCCTTGTTTTTTATTTTGAAGCCCGATAACCTTAAAACTCAAATAAATTCCAGTAACTATTACTACTGTAATTAGCATTGATATACCTGTATTAATCCACAAAGGGATTTGCTGAAGGACTATTTCCTTATCAATTATTTTTTGTGCAGTAGATAATCCCGAGATATCTTGGGCAAGATACTCAAAATAAGGAACTCGAGAAGTGGATTTCAGTATTGACTTTACTAAGTGAGCCGCTGCAATGATAGGGATAAATGAAATGCCATAGTTTAAAAAATAGTCCTTGATTTTTAATCTCACACCCGTTAATTGTGCAATACACCAAGGTATTAACCAAATTATTAAGGGTGCAATTGCAAATACTATCGAACCCTTAATAAAACCAACCAAGAATCTATTCTCAATTGCAAGCGGTTTAATTATTAGGTTAGGTAGATAATTTAGATAGGCATTAGTAACGCTCCATTCCAACCAAATCTCAGAAATTACAAATCCTGAAACAACCAAAACAAATACCATCTCGGCAATTCTCAGAGGTTTTAATTGGAATAAATCGCTGGCAAATCCTATGTATTTCAGCGCTGGGTTCGGTCTGCTGGTATGGGGTTCAGACTGGTACTCATTGCAGGTTTTTAAACAGCCCGCACACAGTATGCAGTTATCATTATCTGTAATACTTGCTGGATACAAATCAACTCCGCAACTTTTTGCGTTCAGGTTGTATTGATATTTTTTGTGAATACAGGATTTGTCTTTACAGGTATCGCAAATACTCCTGTTTTTTACTCGCCAACCGAAAAATGAAAGCCTTGAATACAAGCCCAACAAGTAACCAACTGGACATACGTAACGGCAAAAAGTATTCTTCTCATAAATACTACCAATAACTATTGAAACTCCAACAATACCTAATAGATAGATTGCCATAAAAAACGGGTTACGATGTATTGCAAAACCCTGTATTCCAATAAAAAGTATTACGATATAAAAAATGGTTATTCCCCAACCCGATAACAGCCATTTAGGGCGTTTCCGTTTTAAGCCTATTTTCGCAAAAAAAGTGGTAATTATCTCCACGGGGCAAACCATACACCAAATACGACCCAAAAAAATGGCTAGAATAATTATGGCTGGCCACCAGTACGACCAAACAATTAGGTTACCAAGGTTTGTGTTTCGTAACTCCTTTAAAAAAGCTGCATCGGTTGATGTGGCTGTTAACCCAATTACGATTAGAATAATGTATGCGATTAACGAAAAATACTTTAGTACTACAGGAAAATACCATTTGGTAAGCAGCCTATTTATCATAAGGATGTTTTCTTTGAATCATTTTATCAATTGAAAGTTTTCCAGCCCCATAAATAATCAAAAAGATTAAAAGCATGGTCATGGCAAAATCGGTTCTTGAATCGTGAGCCATGGTCCAAAAACCATCATTTATTAGCTTAGGTATTTTAGTTGTAACAATAGCCGTTCCCATTATTACCAGAAGCGGTAATGATGCCAAGCGGGTAAGCAAACCAAAAAGAAGCAATATGCCACATAAAATTTCAAAGGTGGCAACGAAATAGGCCAAGAATTCGGGGTTTTCGAAACCAATTTTTACGAAACGCTCTACTCCAACAAGTTCGGGTAAAAGGAATTTTTGTATTCCTTCGGACAAAAAGACAAGCCCTACAATAATTCTGGGTATTAGAGGACGGTAGTCATCGATGGAAGAAATGACCTTGGTGAAAAATAGCTTAAGTGCTTTCATACCACGCTTTGTTTTAAATAATACCCGCTCCCAATGCTAATGAAAGCATAATGAGCATAATGGCAACCGTAATCTGCACAAAATGTAATGTTACCTTTTTAAGCAGCTTGTTCCCAATGTACGCCCCCGCAATGGCGGCAAGGGTTGCAACAATTACCAGATTCAAATTTTCAGTAAGCCCCGCCTTTGTAAACCTTGTAGCGTAAACGCTTAGCCGAGTAAAATCAACAAATGTGGCAGCCACAACGGCTGTTCCTATGAACGCTTCTTTAGATAACCCTGCCCTTATCAAAAACGCACTCCTTAATGCACCCTGATTTCCCGAAAGACCGCCAAAAAAACCGCTCAAAGCTCCGCCAATAGGAAGCTTACTTTTCCCAAATTGCAATTTGCTGAAGTAGGGAATTAAGTCCATACTCGCAAATATGATGAGTAAGATTGATATTAAGAATTTTACAGGATAAACAACAAACACTTTACCAAACAGGTGGTAGGAGAAGAGTGGTTCTGCATCGGGGATGTGAAGCAATAACCATGCACCAGCAAATGCCGCTATAACGGCAGGAATGCCAAAACGTATCAGGGTACTTTTATCAGCTTTTTTACCAACTAAAATTAATTTAAAAACGTTGTTGAAAAAGTGAACCACCCCTGTTAATGCGATGGCTAAATCAACAGGAAAGAAAATCATAAAAACTGGGGTAAGAATGGTTCCCAAACCAAATCCCGAAAAGAATGTTAGAATTGCTACAACAAACGCTGCAATACTGATTATTAGAATTTCCATACTGTATTTTTTAAGTTATATTGCAAAAGTACAGCGTTTTGTTGCAAGTAATATGGTACTAATTAATGTTTAAATGGTACTATTGAAAATGCTTATTCCTGAATTGTATTGGAGTAACCTTCTCGTACCTTTTAAAAAACTTCACAAAATTTGATGTGTCGGAAAATGACAAAATTTCTGCTATTTCATTAATGGTGTTGTCTGTATGTAGGATATATCTTTTGGCTTCCAGCAATATTTGATTTGTTATAATCTCACTTGCACTTTTACCAGTTTGTTTACGGCAAATATTATTTAGGTTTTGAGGTGTTGTGTTTAGCAAATCGGCAAATTCATTCACTTTATGAAAACGCGGACATTCTTTTACCAATAAATGCATAAATCGTTCATAGACAGGTTGGCGTTGGTTGATATTTGTCGGTTCTTCTGCTTTTTTTTGCAATAGTTTACCAAATAATGCTCTCAAAAGTCCATGGATAATTTCTTTGGAGTATTGGGTATTAAGTTGATATTCGTTAAAAATATCTTCCAAAATGTGAGTTGGATATTTGTCTTGCTGAATTTCTAATCTTGTAATATCAGTTAATTTTAGAAGCAAATCAATCAGCAAGTTTTCGTTTACAGGATTGAATTCATTGTTTTTGAGAATGATTACAAAACCTTTTGGAATAGATGTGAATTGCCAAAAATGGAGTTGTCCTGGTTTTAAGAAATAAAATTCAGGAGTTGTAATCATAAATTTCTCCGATTCTATACAATGAAAACCTTCTCCGTCATTTAAAAAGATGAGTTCGTAATATTCATCATGTTTGTGAGGTTTTGTTTTTTTAATTTGCTCCTTAAATCGTGAGATTTTAAAAGTCAGCCCTTCATCAAGTTTGTTTTTTATGTCTATGTGGTTATTTTCCATTTCAGTTTATGATAATCATTCCTTTAGTTGTGAGACGGCAAAATTGCACTCTTTGACAAAGCGTTGGTTTCAGCGTTGGCTCGTGGGGCTTTGGCAATGTGTGCAATGTGGTTCGGAAGAAATTTTAAAAACGCGAAGGGTCTGGATATTTTTTCTTCTATTTCTGTCATGTCGTTTATATTTCTCGTTTCGTAGTCAAGGTGTCGCGATGTCTTTTTTCAGCATGAACGCTAACGGCTGGGGGTGTGACCAGTTTGGGGGCGCGGGGCTTGGGATTTATCCCCCGTTAAAACTTTCCCTGCGTGCCGACCCCTTCCCGTAACCCATTCAGCCCAAATTGGTTACACCCCGTGTT